>Ga0315312_1000600_pt1 | contig 38628 bp, 37 predicted proteins | sample TDP7_MG_FD_203629 | JGI IMG/M metagenome (GOLD analysis project Ga0315312, IMG submission 203629) | Freshwater sediment microbial communities from Lake Towuti, South Sulawesi, Indonesia - TDP7 | ecosystem: Environmental > Aquatic > Freshwater > Lake > Sediment | place: Indonesia: South Sulawesi... | reverse complement strand
TAATTGTGTCCTTCTGCAATAAAAGCCCTGTTATATGATAGGACGTACAAAGTGGTTTCCTATTGAAGTGATTCTGAGGGTGCAGAGTCTTGTCTTATGTTTTGATTCAGCTATAACTTTTCCGCAATTCTCAAGTCTTCAAAGAAAGATTAATTAAAGAAAATCCTAACGCAGTCCCTTTTCGCCACGTCCTACGATGTAGTTGACCAGTCTTTTTGCGAACCAACCCGTGACTCCTTTGTATTGCATCGTCACTTGTTTGATGATGGACAGTTTATCGTAGAAAAGTCTAATGTGCTGAATCTTGTCACCGTCGAATTCAAACACAGTAACGGTAAGAGTTTCATACTTCTTGCCTTCAACCAAGCCCTCGGAAATGCCCTCAGTAACAGCTTTGTTCTCTTTCACCATGATTCCAATTCCAGAACGTTTAGCCTTTACAGTCGGGCAAATCTGAGTATCCCAAGTCAAGACACGCCTTACTTCTTCCTTGCCTTTGAAAGTGCCCACAGGCGAAACCCAGACCGCATCCTCTGCAAAGAAGGAAAGCATCTTCTCCACATCTCTCTTCACGAACGCTTCACCAAAACCATTCACGATACTCTTAATCTTTTCCTCAGACACACTATCACCTCTTTAACCCCTATGCTCTAACTATGCCTTCAGTTCAGCTATAACATTTCCGCAAAACCCTTTGAAAAAGAAAAGGAAGAGGGTTGCAGCTTTATTGTTGTTCTTTGTAGTAGCTTAGTCCTGCTGTGACTCCTGTCGTTATGGCGAACCACACGATTGTTACTGTTACGTTTCCTTGGCTGACTATGTAGGCCAAACCCACTGAGACGCCGTTAAGCACAGCCAGAACCGCAGCCAACTTTGGTTTGAATTGGAATCCCACTATTTCACCTCCTTTCCAGTTTCTTGCCACAGTTCCCAGCCGAATTTTGTGGCGTCTTTACGGAGATTCAATAACTTTTGAAGAGAAGACGTGTAATAACAAACAACAGTAACATCTAAATACATAACGGATTTAGCAAAAGTTTGCGAGATAAAAAAATAGTTTATTTGACTGTAACCGATTTAGCTAAGTTTCTTGGCATGTCTGGGTCACAGTTTCTTTCAACAGCCATGTAATAGGCGAAGAGTTGCAGTGGAATCACGTGGGGGATTGGTGAAAGAACCTCTGGAAACCCTTTCGGAACTTCAACATAATCGTCAACAACTCTCTTGGTTTCTTCGTCTCCCTCTTCGATTATTGCGATGACAGAGGCTCCACGAGCCTTCATCTCCATAATGTTCCCCATGATTGTTTTGCGTGTCTCGTCTCTGGGACAAATGAAAATCACTGGAAATCCAGGCTCAACGAGGCTGATGGGTCCGTGTTTGCTCTCTCCGGCTGGGTATGCGATGGAAGGGACATAGGCTATCTCCAATAGTTTTAGTCTGCCTTCCAGTGCAGTGGCTGAACTTATTCCTCGTCCCAAGAAGAAGAAACACTGTCTATCCTTGTATTTCTTAGCGAGCAGTTTTATTTTCTCCACCTGAGTTTTTAGGATTTTCTCAACAACTTCTGGAATCTGCTGCAGTTTCTCCTCTAGGTCTTCGATCTCTGTGTGGGAGATTTTGCCTCTTCGCTTGGCAACGTTTAAAGCCAGTTGGGAGAGGACCGACAGTTGAGCGGTGAAGGTTTTTGTGGCTGCAACTCCGATTTCTGGACCTGACTGTTGACAAACATAGACCCTTGAAACCCGTGTCAGCGTAGATCCAACAACATTGGTCAGTCCGAGGATCGTGGCGGCTCTTTGCCTTGCACAATCAACAGCTGCTAAGGTGTCAGCTGTTTCTCCAGACTGACTAACAGCGAGGATGGTGCTATCTATATTAACTGCCCTTCCATGCTGTTCCGCAAACTCTGAGGCAATAACCGGGTGAGTAGCCAACAATGCAACCTTCGAAAACATGTAGGAAGCCGCCAAGCAAGCGTGATATGAGGTTCCAGCAGCGACCAAATAAACCTCTGTGGCACGTTCAAGAAAAGTCGCCATCAAGTCTAGGAATTGTTCTTGTAGTCTGAGCGTGTTTCTTAAACAGAGTGGTTGCTCATGGATCTCCTTTAACATGAAGTGAGGATACCCGTGTTTCTCAGCCATCTCTGGCGTCCAATCGATGACTTCGGGTTTCCTTAAAACCGGGTTCCAGTCGCTGGTTCTTCGAATATCAAACCCGTCATCACTTAAAACAACGAGTTCTCCGTCCTCAATCACTATCGCCTTGTTCGTTAAGGGGAGGAAGGCGGGAATGTCTGAGGCACAGTAAATCCCATTTTCCGCAACCCCAACCACTAGAGGACTCTCTTTTCGGGCACACACAATCTTGTTCGGCTCCTTTACGGAGATCACTGCAAGGGCGTAGGAGCCTTCCAGTCGCTTTATGGCTTCACGAACCGCTTCTGGTAGAGCAAGACCCTCCCTCAACTTTTCTTCAATCAAGTGAGGCATAACTTCGGTGTCTGTTTTGGAGCGAAACACATGTCCCAGTTCTTCTAGTTCTCTTTTGATCTCGGCGAAGTTTTCGATGATTCCGTTGTGAACGACTGCGACTTGTTCGTGACAATCCGTGTGAGGGTGTGCGTTCACGTGGGATGGTGCTCCGTGAGTAGCCCACCTCGTATGACCCAGTGCGATTCGTCCAGGAAGATCGTCTAAATTGTGCGCCGAATGAACATCATCGATTTTTCCTTGGTCTTTTTTGATGAACAGCCTATTGTCGTGGATTGTTGCTTCCCCAACCGAGTCGTAGCCTCGATACTCCAGCCTCTTTAAGGCGGCGTGAACAATAGGCGCGGCAACACTGTTCTTAAGTATGCACCCAAATATTCCGCACATCAACGATGCCTCACGAGCTCTGTAACTAAGCCAATCCCCCACGTGCAGATTTAATTAGAGAAAACCAGCATCTATAAGGTTTTTTAGGAAAAAATTCTCAGTTTGAATAACAATTTTTTAGGGGCTCCTTGGACATTTCCTGTGTTTCTGTTAAACCATTAAAAAAATGTTTATAAAGGGAACGTTCTCACTTTCTGAGACATGAAGAAGAAACTGTTGCTCAGTGGCGAGGAAAAAGAATACGAGGTTAAAGATGTAGCCGTTTTTGAGGAGCCTGAAAAGCTTAAGAGTGTTTTGGGTGGGCTTAGTTGGAGAATCTTGAGCCTTCTAAGCGAAAAGGACATGTATCCTATAGAGATCGCTAAGAAACTCGGGGTGCACGAGCAGAAGGTCTACTATCACGTCAGAAAGTTGGCTAAGGCTGGAGTGATTAAGGTTGTGAGGGAAGAGGAAAAGAAGGGAGCCATAGCAAGGTATTACAGAGCCTTTTATCCAGCCTTTGCGGTTGAACTGCCCTTCGGGAACCGAAAAATCAGAACGATTTCGGCTCCAACCGTTGATGATAAACTGAAACAATTTCTCAGCCCTCTCCTAAAGGAAGACGGAAGTTTTGACGGGAAGGTTGTTGTTGGCAGTCCAGACCCTCACGGACCCTTCAAAACAAGCGCAAGGGATGGGCACTACGCCTCATACCTGACCTTTTTCCTCGGTCAACTCGCCAACTTACCAGAAAATTTCGCGATAAAACTGGATGTTGACTTGAAAGTCGAGAAGGAAGACAGAAACAACCTAATCTTGGTCGGTGGTCCTGGAACCAACCTAATCACTCAGGAGATTAACGAGTTCTTACCCATCCGATTTAACATGATGCCTTCCGAACTTGGGTTTCTCTTTGGTGGGTTAGTCTCTGGAAAAACTGGAAATATCTACACTAGTGATGCCATAGGCGTGATAGCAAAAATACCGAATCCATGGAGTGATGAAAAGCGCATAATTGTTCTCGCGGGGAATAAGGCTGTGGGAACCAAAGCCTGTGTCCTAGCCATCACAAAATTCTGGAAGGAAACCCTAAGGAACTTCGATGAAGACGAAAAGTTTGCAACAGTCATTCAAGGATTCGACTTGGACGGAGACGGAAAAGTAGACTCCATAGAAGTTCTGGAATAGACTTATTGGCGACACTTCCAAACTTACGCAATCATAAGGAACCCTTTTATTTACTACCCACTAGACTTCCATAAATACAATCTAAATCCTGAAATTGGATGGGCATGAAAGTAACCGAAATCGTTTGGGCATGTGGTCACAAAAACGTTCTTTCCACTCACAAAACCACTTTTGAGGTCACAAAAGAAGAAACTCTCACAAGACGTGGCGACTGTATAATTGGTGTAAAGGCGACGAAAGGAGCGGCAGATCTACATCCAAAGTTTAAAGAAACCGCTAAAAAAGAAACCGCTCAACTGACGGTCACCATAGAGGCTAATGGCTCGAAGGAAACTGTTAGAGCGTGTGGAAGCTCTCGGTTGACATTTACCAGCCCTACAGACATTGTGATCAGAAGGAGCAACCACGTTTGTGGTCGAACAGCTGCGATAACCGCCGACAAGGCAGCGTGCGACCTTTCAAGAAAACTTGTCGAAAAACTAAGAGATCCCCATCGAAAGGTCAAGATCACGTTGACGGCTGAAAGTTATTGAATTTCAGCGTCTACCACGACTTGCCATTCATAAGGGGCGGTCTCTCTAACTCTTCTCGTGAGCAGAATCTTCTTGATTGTTCGATTAGTTTTTTTCACAGCTTCGATTAATCGAACCTTTGCGGTTTCCAACGGGTCTGGAGCGTCTGTAAAATGATAAAAGTGAATGATGCCTCCTTTAGGCTTTATTGCCTCACACGCCGCATCAACGTATTCTATCGCCCTTTCAGGCAAGTTCATGATAACTCGATCTGCGACGCCAAACAACTGTTCTTTGATGACCTTTCTGGCGTCGCCAAGAATTGGCTTGACCTTTTCGCTAACACGGTTGACTTCAACGTTTTTCTCTAAGAAAGTTATGGCGTCTGGGTTTACATCAATAGCGTAGATCCGAACCTTGTCATGTCTTTTGGCGATCAAGATGGAGAAGGGTCCGACTCCCGCGAACATGTCCACGATCGTCTCGCCTTCCTTTACCTCAGATGCAACTCGGTCATGCTCGTGAGACAGCCGAGGTGAGAAATAGGCTTTCTTAAGATCCACATAATAGACACAAGCATGCTCCTTATGAACAGTCTCGGTTTTGCCAGTTCCAGCTATAACCTCAAACTCTCTAACACGAAAAACACCACCAACGGCGCCTGATTTTGCCAAGACAGTGTGCACCCGCTTATGCACCTTTAATATGGCTTCGCCCACAATGCGTTTGTAGGGCTCAAGTTCTGGCGGAACCTCAATTACAGCGACATCTCCGACAAAGTCGATTGCGTGCGGAAGACTTGCCAAGAGATGAGGAGCCAACTTGTCTTCGAGTATATCGACAAGTTTTAGTGAACGTTTGATTCTCACCGAGAATTTACGGACAGAAATTTCAAATCTGGGAAGACTTTTTGTAATTTTTTCAATCTCAATCGGTAAGGGTTCCCTGATTAGTGGAATGTGCAGATGGTCTTCTACTTGTTGAATCTTTAACTCTTTGTTGTGGAGGTTGAGTTCCCTGAGAAGAATTATGGCTTTCTCGCCATAAGTTTTTGGGACCTCTAAACAAGGTGCTTTCATCACTCTACCACAGAATCAGAGACAAACAAGAACATAATCTTTTTGAGGCTCATGATGCGGTTGAAGGTGACTGCGCCTCCAGTTCGGCAGGATTTATGAAGCCAAAGTATCTCCTGACATTGAATTGGAGAAGATAGGCTATGATGATGACGCTTATTATGAGATTCGTGACAGCCAAGCTCACCACAACTATGGATAATAGTGGGGAGTGAGACCATTTCTCAAACGAAAGCAAAAGGTTAGCCGAATCCAGCATGCCTAACACCGCCAAATAGAACGCGGGTATCCATCCCCACTTCTTCCCCAAATACAGACAAACGCCGATCAAAACCTGAATAAAACCACTGAAAACTAAAACGATGATCAAACCGATTCCAATCAGTGGTTTCTGAAAGACCATCTCGAGCAATACAGAGTATGAGAAAAGCAAAGGAGCAAGGCAAATGACCAAAATTCCCAGAATGGCATAGAGGAAAGAAATGACAACGACGCCAAAGGGTCTCTCTAACCGCAGATTCTGTTTTGATAAAGCCTCTCGCCATCTCCTGTTGATCTCAGCAGCGGCAACAGCGACGAATCCAACTATAATTAAGTCAACAAAAGCCCATGTTCTACCCAAGGGGAAAGCATACAGCACCTCTGCAAAAGTGACTGGAAAACGACTAAATGTAAGCAGAAGTGCACCCGATATCAGCCCGAGCCAACCTCCAATGACACTTCCCAAAATTATTGATATTGCAGTGCTTGCCACTTTTTGCAGCAGGTTTCCGCCACATGCGAAATAGAGAATAACAAACAGAATCACGGGACTGATGAAGAAAGTTACATAGCCAATGATCAGAGAGAAGACGCCTGTCTCAACTGGAGAAAATCCAATGCCGTTTAAATACAAACCCATATACGGCGAAAAAGCTCTGTGGAGACCACTCAAGAAACCGAACACGAGCATGATTAACGTAATCTTTGTCTCGATAAGCCTTGAATCAGATGCACGTTCAGACATTGCGCATCACCTTGACCTCTTACATAGGTTTAGTTTTTAGAGCCTTATAGAATTTATGCGGGGATTTCACTCGATAACGGAAAGTTAAAGATGAATTTGAATCCGTTCACTTAAACAAATTTTCGTCAACGCCATCGTTAAATGGACGTTTGCGTGTCTTTGGAGGATTTTTGGGAGGGCTTCGGCCTTTTTAACATTTGCCTTGCCACAACCAAACCTATAACCAAGAACACTATGATTGTGCCTCCTATGATGGTGATAAGCTCGAAAGGTATTCCAGAAGGCTGTGTGTCAGAATCACTGTCCCCTGTTCCTGAGAGCATGGAACTAATTTTGGAGCGGAGTTCTGATTCGTCACCGGCGCCACTCCAGCCAGTATGATCGTAACGAGTGTAGCCCTCGGCGTCCACGAGAAAAGTCCGTGGTATATATGTTACACCATAATCACTGAAAACACCAGCCGTATCACAGGCAACAATCCATTCCATATTCTGCTGCTGAGCAAAATCTTGAAGAATGCTTTCACTCTCTGAACTTATGGAAATGATTTCTAATTGATCCCGTGAATATTCATCGTAAAGACTCTTGAGAACTGGAATTTCATCGTTACATGGACCGCACCAAGTGGCGAAGAAATCTATAAGAATAACTTTTGCTGAGCAGTTTGACAAAGTGAATGTGTTTCCCTCGATGTCAACTAATGTAAAATCTGTGGCTCTCGTTTGTCCAACCACTAGGATAGAGGCAAATGAAAACAAGATCACTAGTAACAGTCCGAAAAGACCCGCTTTAACTAGCATACCTATCCTTAGTCTTTGAACAAAAAACGCCTAATAAATCTACCTTATCTCCTTGAACCTATTTTTAAAGCACCGGTCTGACAGACCTCAACACATTTCCCACATAGAATGCAGTCACTCGACGAACCGATATCCGACAACTTCTCTATCCCCATCGGACACACATCCAAACATCCCCTGCACTCTTCACATTTTTCCTGATTAAAAGACACGGTGAAGACGGACAGTTTGTTAAAGATACCTATGGGCGCCACCGGACACAGGTAGCGACACCAAAACCTAGAGAAAAGTATCACTAGAGAGATTGTTAAGATGAGGGTTGCTATGTGAACGTAGAAAAAGAACCCTAGTCTCAGAGATGGATAAAAAATAGGGGCGGGGATAGCTGCAAAAAGGCTTCCAGCCGGACAAAACTTACAGAAAAAAGTATCCAAGGTAATCCAAGCCAAAACAAGAACAACTATAAACACGACAAACTTAGAATAGGTAAATGGGCGCAGTTTCGGTTTTTCTTTCCGAAAACCTGCTAACAGATCTTGGAAGGCTCCAAAAGGACACGCCCAACCGCAGAAAGCCCTGCCGAAAATGGTGCCATAAACACCTAACGAACCAATGATAAACAGAGGGAGTTGTGCGAGGATTACGAAGTGTTGCAACGCTCCAATTGGGCAAGCGGAGAAGGCTAAGGGGCATCCGTAACAGTAAAAGAAGGGGTAGACGCATCCAGTCTTTAGTGCTGTATTGAAGCCTAAATTAGATATGATAAAGGAGACGATTTGTGTTGAGTGGCGTAATTGACTAAGTTTCATTGAGTTGCGTTACCCCACTCCGATACAAGAGGTACAGATGAATCTAACAAAGTTGCTCACAACCTGATATTCACCCTCCAGAATCCCCAAGAACACCAAAACGAGGAAAAATGTCAGAAGAAGAATTTGTTTGCGCTTTGCATTCAAAGCAACTCGGCACCCCATATTCGCCTATTGGAATAGTTATTTTTAGAGAGCATCTTTAACTCTTCCCTTTCCTTAGTCTTACAGATAGAGAATTTATGGTGGCGGGCCCGGCGGAATTGAACCCACGACCTATTCTCCAACATGGCAAACCTCTTGGTTATAAAATAACTATTCGATCTAAGTTTTTTAACTAAAAAACTTTCATAATTCCAACCAAAAGAATAAAGTGATTAATCTTATATTGCTTCTTTACCTTTTCAATTTAGGGAGAATTACTTGAGATGAATGCTACTGGAGACCCCTTAGCTAGAATTTTAGGGTATGAAACTAATTTTACCAGTTTTCTGATAGATCCATTATATGGGCAAATAGGGTTAAACGATATGGAGTCGATGATAATTGAAACGAAACCCTTTGTTAGGTTAAGAAATATACGCCAACTTGGGTTTGCCTCCAACGTATACCCGAGTGCAACACATCGACGATTTGAACATTCGATTGGTACCCTGCATATCACTTGGTTGCTCTTCAAAAGATTTGCTAAAAACTACGCTCAACAAGAGAAATGGGCTGACCCAGAAGTCCTAAATTATTTTTCTGACGAAGTCATCCAGTCCTTAAGACTATCTGCACTACTCCATGACCTTGGCCATGGACCATTTTCACATGCACTAGAGAATATAGCTTCGTCTCTCAACGTAAAATTTAATCACGACCAAATAACCACCTATTTGCTATCTGGTAACATTCCAACGAAGAATACTTCAAGGATCATCTCTTCAACTCTAAGAAAACTCTTGGAAAAGGAAGAAAAATTGAGAAAACTTCGACAATTCCAAAACGAACTTACCGCTGAAATTTACAAGAATATGAGAGAAACTATATTATCAATTCTTGAGGAAAAATACGAAACTAAATCAGTCATGCCCAAAGGCTTTGGAAAGATTCGGTATTTCCTTCATGATCTTGTTAAAGGAGATATAGGATCGGATAGGATAGATTACCTGTTACGTGACACATATTTTACAGGTCTGGGACACAGGTTCAACCTCTCTGACCTTCTCGAGAACCTTAGAGGCATTTTTGACAAAAAATCCCAGAAACTGATTTTAGCTGTCGATTCAAGAGGTAGAGAAGCCGTTGAGTTCTTGCTCACAACTAGATATTATCACTACCGCCTAATTGCGCATCACCCTAGAAATATGTTGGAACAAGTCAAACTCCTAAAGCGCATTACGGCATATCGGGATGAGCGATTAAGAAAGGACATTAAAGCAATGGAGAGGCATAAAGAGACTGTGACTCTTTTTTTCAAGATAGCCCTCGGAGAAGAGTCAGCTGAGAAAACGCTTCCTCTCTTAACCAAGAATTTGAAAGAGGTCTGGTTCTGGGAATTGGGAGCTATTAGTCTGCCTTGGTATCGATTTCTCTTTTATCGTGTGTTGGAGGACGACAAGTTAAGGCAAGAATATTTCAAAAACATAAAGAAAAACATTTGTGAAAGCTTTGGGTGTTCACTAAGTGAAGATGAAATTCACACAGAAGTCGTCCTGGAAAAGCCACATATTCCAGCACTTCAACAATATCAGCCTCTGTATGAATACCGAAAAAAGGAGGAGGAGGATAAAGACAGTCCTATTCTGCATGATTACTCAACCCTGATCAGTGGGCTAGCTCATGCTTACTTGTCAAGTACACGTCTTTTGCTGTATGCATATGAAAAATACTGTGAAGATGTCCACAAATACACAGAGAAGACCCACTCATTTTTCTTAAGTGAAGAAACCTTTCGAAAATTACTATCAAAGATTAACGAGAAAAACGTGAATGGTCACGATCTTTTGCTTGTCACTCTATTTAGGCTAACCGATGGCGGTAAGAGACCCTTTAGTGGAATTAAAAGAGTTTTTGAAGAAGTTCAGAGTCTCCAAAGAAAACTCAGTTTGAATGTATATGACTTCCAAAAGTATCGCTTTTATGACCCAGAAGGAGAAATTGAGTTTCTATATCAAATGGATATTCTGAATGATGTTCTTCTCTTCGACTTTTCAAGACTCATTTGGATCAATAGGGTACGACAAAATGTTCGCCCAATCGGAAAACCACGTTTTTCAATAACGTACAACTTTATCCCGATGTTAGCACCAAATATAAAAAGCGGAAAGCCGACGTCACCGCTGGAAAAGACTCTTGATTTTTATCCAGCTTCAATAAAAGACCTAATTAAGTTTTGAATTGGTGGGTTCATTCATCGCGAACCCTGCTCTTTTTCCACGTTTGGGAGCGGAGCGCCCCCTTCTGTCATCCAGGAGAGATAATTCTCCTTCACAGATTAATGTATTAAGGCGATGGTATATAAATTTTAATTTGAAGGGGTCGCGAATAATGGCAACTTTGAATATATATAACCTCTTCAAAAATTATTATCTCGAACAATTGACATCGCAGGATCTAGTTCTCCCTGACATTCAGTTTCGTCATTTTAGATTCCAATTATTCGACAAGAAGGTTCTTTTTGAAAGGCTACGAGATATTCTGAGAACTCGAGAGCAATTGTATATTGCTCTGGCTCGACATATCCCCAAAAATGCTTACTTCACACCAGTGAAATGGCTTAATCCAATATACGTGGGGAAGAGCAGAAAAGAACTAGATGTAATGCTTTCGTTTCCACTATTCTTTGATATAGATATGAAACAGCTAAAAGAACCCACATTTCATGCAACAAAAAAGAACACTGAAAGATTGATTGATTTTATTCGGAAAAAATACGGTATCTCTCCTGATCTAGTTACCTTCTCAGGCAGACAAGGTTTCCATGTATATTATTGGGAGTTTGACCAACAAGAGCTGATGAAACAATCTCCCAATGGACGTTTAGCACAATTTAAGAAAAGGCGAAAAGAGATTCTTCTGGAAATTCAAGACGCTGACATCACGGTCGATTATCGAATAACGGCTGATCCCTACAGGATAATGAGGATACCAAACACATTACATGGTGAAACTGGGCTCGTTGCAAAACCTGTCGTGGACCTCAATAAGTTCGAGTTCAGCGATGCAAAAGTTTTTGAATCGAAAATATACAGAGAAGTGTTCAATCTCGACATATAGAGATCAACTGATCTCTTGACAGTTGATAACACGAAAACATCATTTCTTATTTACTTGGCATAAAGTTGCCCAAATAATTATTTTGGAGGTGAAGACAGATGGCGGGCCCGGCGGGAATTGAACCCACGACCTACGGGTTAAGAGCATCAGCCCAGCGCTGTTGGCTAGTCCGCCGCTCTCCCTTGCTGAGCTACGGGCCCTTCATTTTAGCGCCTAATTTGTATAGTGTGGCTACGCTAATATCTTTCGTTACACATATCACTTAAATCATTTATGTGAGGTTGTGCAAGTGGGTGAACTTGTGTTTGTCGGTCTAGGATTATTCGATGAAACGGATGTTTCGCTTCGCGGTCTCGAGGAAATTAAAGGAGCCAAAGCGGTTTTTGTGGAGTTGTACACAAGCTTAATGGGTGGGCTATCGCTTAGAAGACTTGAGAAACTGATAGGAAAGGAGTTTTCAGTCGTTTCCAGACACCACTTAGAAGAGGAGAAGGGGCAGATAATTCTGCAAAAGGCAAAGAAGGGAAAAACGGTTTTGCTGGTTCCAGGCGACCCGTTAATCGCAACAACCCATATCGATTTGCGAATCAGAGCCGAAAAGTTAGGAATAAAAACTCGTGCCATACATGGAGCCTCCATAATTTCAGCCGCTATCGGTTTGTCGGATCTACAAAATTACAAGTTTGGAAGAAGCGTGACTGTGCCCTTCCCAGACAAAGGCTTCATCTCAGAAACTCCTTACCTAGTGGTCAAAGAAAACAGGAAAATGGGGCTTCACACTCTCTGCTTCTTAGATGTCAGGGTTGAAGAAGGAAGGTACATGACGGTGAAAGACGGGTTGCAATCACTCTCAGCTGTGGAAAAACAGAAAAGAAACAGTGTAATTACTCCGAACACCTTGGTTATAGGTGTTGCAAGAGCTGGTTCTGAAGACTCTGTTGTCAAAGCCGACTACATTGGGGAAGTGATGAAGTACGATTTCGGAAAGCCGCCTCACACAATTATTTTTCCAGGAAGACTTCATTTTATGGAGGCTGAGGCATTAATCACTCTCGCCAAAGCTCCCGAAAGCATAAGGAGAATGGTTGCGTGACACTGGAAGGGCTAGTATCCAAATATGTTAAGACTGCTGAAAGAGTTTTCACAGAGATAACAATCTCTGATGCCGTATCAAGCATTAGTAAGGAAAAGATTGAGGGCGTTATTGGGCAGGCGAAGCGATATTTGGAAGACGCTAAATACTACCAGCAGAGAAAGAGGTTGGAGACTAGTTTGGCGTCTGTTTCCTATTGTGAAGGCCTGTTAGACGCCTTACGAATGTTAGAGTTGGTGAGGTTCTCATGGCCAGCAAAGAGATGAAGAAGAAAACGATTGTCTTGGCCTCTGGAACCTTCGACTTGCTTCACCTCGGGCACGTCAAGTACTTAGAGGAAGCAAAAAAGGCGGGTGGAGAAGGCGCTAAGCTTGTAGTTATCGTGGCACGAGACAACACAGTAGAGAAAAGGAAAGGAACGAAGCCGATAATGACAGAAGACCAGCGGAGAGCACTCGTAGAATCGTTGAAGGTTGTTGATGAAGCGGTATTGGGCTACGAAGATTTTAACATGGAAATGACAATCGAGAAGATCAAGCCTAACATCATCGCGGTTGGACACGACCAAAGCGGCATAGAGAAAGCTGTGCAAAACTTGGTTAAGGAAAAAGGCTTTGACATTCGGGTTGTGAGAATTGGGAGATTTGGAAAGGAGGAACTGAACAGTTCTTCAAAGATTTTGAGAAAGATTGTTGAACGTTATAGGAGATGACATATAATGGAGAACATACATGGGTTGATTAACAAAGTGCCGAGAGTGAGGCTTGCGAATCTACCCACTCCATTGGAGGCGATGCCGCGCCTCTCTAAGATGCTGGGTGGTCCAAGACTTTGGATTAAAAGAGACGACCTCACAGGACTGGTTTTTGGAGGCAACAAAGTAAGAAAACTAGAGTTTGAGATGGCTGAGGCAAAGAATCAAGGAGCTAATATAGTGATCACCGATGGTGTTCCTCAATCAAATCACGCACGCACTGTAGCAACGGCGGCAAAGAGGTTGGGTTTAAAGGCTGTTCTGGTGTTGCGTGGAGAAGAGCCGAAAGAGTACGATGGAAATCTTCTTCTTGACCAAATTTTTGGAGCAGAGATTAGATTTGTGCCAGCAGAATGGCATGAGACGGGAGCAATAACCAAGAAAGTTTTTGAAGAGTTGCAAGGAAAGGGATATAGCCCGTACATTGTTTATTTTTCTTCTCCATTAGGCTCAGTTGGGTACGTCAATGCCTTCTTAGAACTTATTACACAGGCAAGAAAGATGAAACTCAAAGTCGATCGAATCATCCATGCCGTAGGCTCGGGGGGCACCCAAGCTGGCTTAATTGTTGGAAACAAGGCGTTGAAAACTGGAGTAGAGGTGATGGGTGTAAGTGAGGAGCCAGACGGTGATTGGCTACTTAACACAACCTTTGAAATTACCAACGGCTGCGCCAAGCTTTTGGGCTTAGACTTTCCTGTTACTTCAAAGGATGTTAAACTCCTATACGGTTACGCTGGAAAAGGTCACGGAATACCAACCAAAGAAGGGATAGACGCAATCAGACTTCTTGCTGAAACTGAAGGAATTTTGTTAGATCCTGTATACACTTGTAAAGCAATGGCAGGATTGATAGACTTAGTGAGACAAGGTCATTTCGGAAAGCAGGAAAACGTGGTTTTCCTTCACACTGGCGGTCTCCCAGCCATATTTGCATACAAAAATGAATTTAGGACATAAAATTCTCGATTCAGGATTAGGGTAGAGTGAGGACTTCAACTTTTACTTTGTTTCCGTCTTTTAGTTTGAGTTGGTTACGGAGGAAGGTGGGAGCAATAACCTCTAGGACAGATGAGTTGTAGTGGCTTCGTAAAGCGGAAACAACCGCTCCCTTCACTCTATTGTTGATTATGGCGGGATAACACTTCACGGAACCAAAAGTCCTCGACTCATTCTGAAAGCCTTGCATCTCTATTGCAGGGTACGCTTCAAGTTCTGAGCGAGTTTTCATGTCATATTCTGTGGCAAGTTTCAGGTTTAGGGTTCCTGGATATGGGTCGAATCCAAGTTTTTCGATGAATTGTTTGCGGTATCTATCCCTTGTTATGTAGTAGGCGCCCTCACCGAGTCCGCTGAACAATACACCTTCTAGAGTGATGGAGGGAGGATATTTCGCTTCCAGAATCATCCGAAGCCCAGAATATAGTTTCTTTAACTGGGCAACTCCCGTCTCCGTGATCTTAACGAGACAACCGTCACGGGTTATGTCTCTTTTAATCCAACCGTTCTTCTCAAGTTCGATGAGATGCCTAGAAGCTGTTTGTTGTGAAATCCCAGTCTTTGCGGCTAGATACTCTGTGGAGACTTTTATGGTTCGCCTAGTCGCACCCATCTCCGCCAACTTGTAGAGTGTAAAGAAACGCTTCAAAGACTGCACACCAAGATTAGTAGAGTTCATTTGGAAGCGCCTTATCAAAGGGAAATTAGCGATTACGTATATAAGTAGTCCCTAATTGTTCACTTATGTTATTCCCAGACGAGTGGCAGACGACCTCCGAAGGGAAAGCCTTTCGGAAACAACACATCGATAAGTCTCACGATTTTTTCACCCTTCATAGATAACGTCTCTTCCTGCAACATGTCACGTATGCTTTTGTAGCCTGTTACCAGTGGATTAAGAAGGGCAAGGGGTATGTTAAGTTGACAATCCCCAGGGGTAACATCTGTGTTAACCGTGACTTTTCCATCGGTTATTTCAAGTTGAGCGGCACCTTCTTCACTTACGATATTTAATGCTGATGTCAGGTTGTGTAACTCTGAGTGAGCCAGCCTCCTCTCAAACTCTTCCTTCATCTTCTTTAAAAGTGAAAATAAATTGAGAACTCGAATCATACCGGCTCCACTTCGAGTGATTCTTAGCTCGCCATTTTTCCAGAAAGCGAAACTTGAGAAAGGATGATCAGGAGGAACAACACAGAAGAATTCCTTAATTCCTCTTTCCTTGGCTAACTGAAGTATACGGTTAAAAACTGCCTTGCAAGCATGATCATTCAGCACACCTATTTCGGCGACATTTTCCTTAAGATTCTGAAGAGTAAAGGCAGAATATCCTATGATTTCGCCTATCCGGTTAACGATAGTTTCAAAGTCTACACCAAGACTTCTGGGTTTCCATTCGTAAAGTTCTTGTGAGCGAATTTCAGCGCATGTTCTTGTGGCGGTGTTGTTATGGTAAATAGCGGCGACCTCTTTGATGCAGTGTTCGTCAAAAGACTCGAGAGTGTATGATTCTGTTTCAACTTTTCTGCATCGTTCTGGGTTTATGACTAGGCGTGGATATGGCATAGCGGGTGAATAGCCGTATTTTGGGTATAACCAAGGCTCGCCCCACAGAAGAGTTAGGTCGAAGTTTTGTTTCTTCATGTAGTCGATGGCGTCTTTCATAACCGCTGAGCAGTAGCCTTTTCTTTGCTGTTCAGAGTGAGTGGCAACTGGGGCAACAACCGCTCCCTTAACGATAGCTGTTCCTATTCGTATTGGACGCCGAATAATCAGCATCATGCTAACAATCATGCCTTTCACTTCGGTAACGCGCAAGTCGCCCTTGTGAAAGTTCGGGTCCTCAGTGGTTGTTACTTCAACTATGCGACGCTCTAAGCCAGTGCCGTTGCCCTTCTGAAACGCATGGTGCACCATCTCACCTATTTCCTTGTACTCCTCAAGCTTAGCTGCTCTTACTTCCACTCTGCACTCACCAGTCTCCGCTCAATACCCAGGATGTAGTCGCAACGCCTCCCTGTTATAAAATAGTTTTGTAGAGACAAACGAACGCCTTTTCTCAAACATTAAACAAAACTACACAGCTCTTTTATCCCTCTGAAATCAAGATTAGGCTATGAATTATCCGGTGAAGAACTTTGTCAGGTGTCTGTTCAGCAACTTCATTTTGAAAAAGCCCATCCCCTTATTCATCAGTCTCGAAGTTACGAGAAGATGTAATGCCAAATGTCCTTTCTGTGGCTACTGGAGACTAAGAGAACCAGAACTATCGATTGAAGAGATAAAGGGGATTCTTGATGATGCGTATGATTTGGGCTGTTCTATTGCGGTAATAACTGGCGGAGAACCTCTGCTGAGAAAGGACCTCTCGTCCATATTGGAGTATACAAAGGAGATCGGATTAGGAGTTATCCTTCTTTCCAACGGTTATTTACTCAAAGACCGCGTACACGACTTTTACAATTATGTCGATGCAGTTAACATAAGCATAGACTTCCCAGACGCTCGTCACGACAAAAATCGCGGTTTAAACGGTTTATTGGAAAGGGCGGTTTCTGGCATAAAATCGTTAAGAGCCGTTGGCATAGCCACAAACATAAACTGTGTCGTAACAGGACAACACAGTTTAGAAGACGTGAGAAAAATCTTGTTTTTAGCCAAAGAACTCGACAGTCAATTTACTTTTTCGCCCATTTTTATTACGCCTCATCAGTATCCTCATGGCTCAATCTTGGGAGAAACCTTGGAGAAGGACGAAAAAATAATGAGGGTGGATAACTGGAATCTTGTGAAATCGGTTGCGGACATGCTTCTCCATTACAAAAAGCACGAATTTGGAAAAACGATACAGAATACCAGTGCGTACCTCAGGTTGGTAAGAGACAAGGGCGGATTCACGTGCTTCCCTTTTTCCTTTCAGTTCGCGGTTTCAAGCAACGGAACAGTAAGCGCGGTCTGTCCCGCCAGCCTGTTTGGGTCGCACAATTTAGGCAACGCACTAAAACAGAGCTTAAAGGACATCTGGTACTCCAGAAAAGCAGAGATACTTAGAGATGAGTTTAAGAAATGCAAGCTGTCAGAATCTCTTGGTTGCTATCTCTTCTGTGTGGCGGAGCCTTCCTTACCCTTCACCGACCCCACAACCATAATAGACTACGTGAGAAGGGGATTGGAAACTCTCCGTTAGCCTTATCGGTTCTATGAAAGAGATAAATACAATTTGAGACGAAACGATTCAAGAGGTTGTTGCGAATGAAGAAGAGAATGTTGAGTCTTCTTTTGGAGTTGTTGAAGGATTCCAAGAGGAGTGACAGAGAATTGGCCAAAGTTCTGGAGGTGTCACAGCCAACTGTGACCAGAATGAGAAGTAGACTTGTCAAGGAAGGAGTGATAAAAGAGTGGACTATAATACCGGACTTCACAAAAATGGGATACGAAATTCTGGCAATTACTTGTATCAAGGGAAAATGGAGAAGCGAATTCGGAGAGAGGGCAGTAGAATGGGCAATGGCAAATCCAAACATCATATTTGTAGCCAGAGCCGAAGGTATGGGAAAGAACGCAGTAGTGCTTTCTATGCACAAAAACTACTCAGAATATTCTGATTGGCTCGAAGACCGTATGGTAGAATGGGCAGACGCTCTAGAAGACTATGACACAATGCTCATCAGCCTAGGAGGAAGAATCATTAAACCTTTTTCTCTGAAATATCTAGCAGAACTAGAGGAAAAATAGTGAATTTGCATTGCATGGCAATGTTATGTGCATGGAAGTCGAAAGTTAGACTAAACAATGCTTCAAGTAGTCATTCAACGTTTTGCCAGGTACCACTTCTAACTTGTAATCTCTAGTGTCTATAGAATGGTCAAAGTTCTTTTGCGGAACCACAACTTTCTTGAACCCCCACGCTTCAGCAGCCTTAATCTTCTCATATAATCCCCCCACAGCGGTAACCAGTATCGACTCGTCCACTCCCAGATTGATTTCACCGGTCACTGCCACATCTTGTCTAACAGGCTTGCCTTCGAGCAATGAACACAGAAGAATAGCCATCGTAACCCCTGCTGATGGGCCGTCAACTCCGTAGGCTTGCGCAAAATCAATGTGGGTTAAGTAGTCCTGAGCGATGTCGACACCGTACTTTTGGAGTATCACGCTTCTGACCTTGGCTATGCTGTCGGATATGAAGTTCTCTCCTTTTGCTACGCCAGTCACTTTGAAGTATCCTTTTATTGGACGCTTTCTGGGGTTGCCACTGCTTTTGATCATTTGTGCCTTCACACACAAGACGTTGCCAGTTTTCTCGCCGCTGTAGGGATCTGACACTACAGCTAACCCGTAGATTTGTCCGAGCTTGTTGCCCTCTGGTTTGATCTCTAGAAGTTTGCCTCGTTCGTTTAGTTGGTGTTCGAGTATTTGCCTCTGTATGGTTTTGCAGTGTTTTTCTATGGCTTCTATTACGTGCCTTCTTTCCACGATCCTTGCGCCTTCGTTCGTTGCTAGAGTGGCGGCGGTCTTGATTATTGCGATAAGAGGTCTAAACTTTGTGGTTAACGCTTCTTTTTTGTTGCTTCTACGCCTTCCTTCATCGATGATTTCCTCGCACGCCTCTCTGCTGAACGGAATCAGATGGAAACGATTTATTTCTTGCGCAACAAACTGTACGTACTTTCTTCTGTTCTCCACAGTGTTAGGCATGTCGTTGTTCATTCTCACTACTTTGCCGTAGCCGTAGATTCTGTCCATCAAAGCGGGATGAATCTGATTGATGCTGTCAAAGTTTCCTGCACCCACTAGAAAAGTCATGCACGGCGCGGGTTGTGTGGAAACCGACATCGCTGCTGTGTCTCCGCCGTGCCATCTTCCTCTTAAAGTGATTGACAGTTGTCCATCTTCCAGAACTGTCAGGAGGGTGACCACTTCCTCAGGAACGAGATTCTTGATTTCATCGATGTAGAGAATCCCTAAGCATGCTCTGTGCACATCTCCTGCTGAAACCCTTTGATGCTCTGGAGTCCCCATTCCTCCTGTTTGGTAGGGGTCCCAAGCGATGGAGCCGAACAGTTGGGAACTTCGATGACCAGTGGCGTCTATAAAGGGAGCTTGCCCAGAGCTGTTATCAACTATCAGTTTCGGGATGTCTGTTTGTTGAGAACCCGAAATTCCCTTTAATCCAGCTAACCCCCCAAGCCTAGAGAACCACCACATAAACACGCCGAAGAAAACCAATCCTCCGCCAGGGACAAACGTTATTGGGACAAAACCAGTGACCTGTTTGACGAAGTAGTCCACAAAGTTGTAGTCAAAGTATTCTTGTAATGTTTGTCCAAGGAATGGAGGATTGGCTGTCCAATTTTGCCATGCTTGAAACATAAAATAGAACCCCATAGATAACAGAAACACACCTAAGGAAATCAACAGTATCTGCAAGAGTTTGAAGCCGGTTCGAGTTAGAAATTTTCTTTTGAAATCCTTTAACTTTTCCGCTTTTAACGCTTCTTTTCCTTTGCCTGCTTCATGGATCGAAATCTGGGGTTCACTGGGGAGTAAATCGTTTTTCCAGCACAAAACATCAAACAGCTTAAGATCGTTTTTCTTGTAGATTTGGGTGAGTTTTTCGGCTAGAGCTCGTCCGATTAGGGATTTGCCTGTGCCTGGGTCTCCTAAGAGTAGGAGGTATGGTCCGGGGCTCAGTCTGGTTTTGACTGCTGGTTTGTTTGCTTTGGGGTCTTTCCAGTCGTCATGCCACTTCGTTTTCTCGAGCCACTTCAGTTTGTGAGCCCATTCGTCAAGGCATAAGAAGCATTCTTGTAGTGCTCTTTCTTGACCTATGACCCATGACATTAAGTTGTCGTCTACTGGATAGTTCCCTGTGCTTTCAAAGTTTGCCCAGTCCCACTTCGCTCTGACTTTTTTCCCGTTGACCGTTTTTTGAAGGGGTTCGGTTTCTTTTCCGAAGTAGTCACTGGGCATAGAAAAGCACCTCTTGGACGTGTTTCGCGTCAGTTTTGTCTCCCCGTGCCTTGATAGAAGGTCAAGTTTCACTTGTTTTCTAGAATTATAGTCGTTATTTCACGTGAGGAATATTGTAGAAATAGAGTGGTTATTTCACAGCGCACGATCTCTTCTAAGAACAGTCTTTCGTCAACTGTCGGGAGAAATCATGATTCTAGTAATTTTCAAAAAAGGGGAAATAGTTGTTTTCAAATTGTTTCAGGATTTTTCAACGCTTCTTACTACGTCTTCGACGGCCTTGACCTGTCGGATTTCAACGGTATTCCAGAACGCAAAGCCTATCTCTTTGAAGTAGTCTTCCACGGCTGTTTGAGATGGAGCGTCAATTATATAGAAGATTAAGTGATCCAGCGTGGAAGTCCATGCACTCAAGATTTTGATTCCATGTTTTTTAGTGGCCTCCTCTCTCTTGCCAACGACCTCTTTGAACTTCTTCCTCACATCTGCATTGAAGATGGCACAGGATTCAACGGTGTGCCTCATATTCACGGAGAAAACGGGCACGCTCTTCACCTCCAAATTTGAAGTAAACTTGTTCTATAAGACTATATTTAAAAGCTTACCCTAAGCGCGACACATAGCTCTCCCTTCGTTGCAATTGTGTGGTGACATGTGTAACGCCATGTGTCACGACGTTTTCGCCAAAACAGCCAAAAAAAAGCTTGGTTATGGATGGTGCAGGATTCACACCCAAGTTCACCAGTAAAGATGCACAAAGTGCCATTAATACTAACTTCTTCATCTTCAACGGGGATAAATATCTCTGGATTTGTTATTTTATTAGGCCTACTTCCTTAAGTTTCGCTTCTACGTCTTCTAAGCCGAGTCTTCTTAATGTTTCTGGTCTTGGTACACCTTCTTCGTCCCAGCCAACTGCACTGTAATACTTCAGTCTAGCCTTCTCAAACATTTTTCTATCCAATGTTTTCCCTTTGTATGGTCCTGAAGGCAGTGGCTCCCAGAATCTCGGCGGGTTATCATCATCAAGTTTCGGTCTCCATTTCGCGTCTGGACCGCCCAGAAGCAGCATGGCTCTTTGCAGATGCAATATTCTTAGAGCCTTTTCGCCATACCATTCCTTGTTTGTTAGTTTCCATCCGGTTACCGCCTTATAAAAGCTGAATATTTCTGTGTCCTCAATGTCGAATGTGTTGAAGAAGCAGTAGATAGCTGAATCAGCCATTATTGTAGACAATTCGCTCTGGTCAAGCGGTAGAGAAGTCAACGATGTGTGGTCTCCGGCTTGCACTGAGCACGCATAGGCAATATTTTTTGCAAAGTCTTTTCCACTTCTAACTCCATGCGCTCCTATGGCTACACCCTTCTCGTGAACAGCATATTTCAGTAAATCGACGCCTTTCATTTTGCTAAGCTTCAAGGCTGCTCTGTAAACTCCTTCAGCTAGTATGTCGCCAATTCCCTGCCTAAAGGCTATTTTTTCTGCGAGGGTTGCGAAAGCTTCGGTGTTTCCCCATTTGAGATCTATCCCGTCAAGGTCTTTCTTGGTTAGTATTCCTTTCTCATAGAGGTCCGCTGCAAATCCTAGGACTGCCCCCCCTTGAATTCCGCATAAGCCAAGCTCATTACTCACATAGGATAGGTAGATGTTTTCTTCTGGAGTGAATATTCCGAGGTTTGTGCCCAAGTATGCTTCAAACTCGTAGTCTGGATTGTCGCATATTGTCCCTTTGAATCTACCAGTTTTCAGCACTGCAAGCTTCAAGCATGTAGTCGGACAGCCGAAGTCACCCCAGTACTTTTTGACCCAAAACTTATCGAATTTCCCTCTCTTGTAGCTTTCTTTGTCGTGCCATTCTTCCTGCCAGTTTCTAATTGGCTCAGAACTTGTTTCAGCTCCAAAGTAGTACCCTCCCCCTCCAGTTCCCCAACGCCTGAATCCTTTCGCTTCAAAATTCCTCTCTGAAAAATCCTGATACAGTTGCAGCACTTTTTCCCTGTTATACACGTCTGGTAGTGGACCGAAGCCTTTAGCGACTATTGCTCCTAGATTTTTTGCTCCCATTACCCCGCCGTAGCCGCCGTAGCCTGCTCCATGCGCATACTTTGCGATGACGGCTGCAACTCTCGTCTTGTTTTCTCCAGCGGACCCTATATAGAGAATTGAGGGCTCCTTCACTTCTCCATGTTTTGACCTAATAGCCTTAATTTCCTCAATCGATTTTTTAACTAGAAAGCGTAGGGTCTCTCTTGCTTTTTTGCCCCATATTGGTGAAGCATCCTTAATTTCGACATGGTTATCGCATATAAATATGTAGCATGGTCTCTCGGCTTTTCCAGTGATTATTAGGCCGTCGTATCCAGCGCATTTTAGGTCTATTCCGAATTCGCCTGCAACCGTTGAGCCTATCACTCCGTTACTTTGAGGCGACTTTCCAGAAACACAAACTTTTGCACCAAGGAGATATCCTGTTAACGGGCCTGTAAGCACGAGCAGAACGTTTTCTGGGCAGAACGGATCTACTGTTTCCCATTTGCCACCAAGTCTATCCCATAATATCTTCGTGGCTAGGCCTCTTCCGCCAACATAATCCCTTAGAACTTCGTCTGGAAATTTTGTTTCTTTGATGTTTCCGTTGGAAAGGTTTATTTCCAAGAATTTTCCGGCGTAGCCTCTTGTCATCCCCAGACCTCCTTGGCTATTTCTTTTCCAAAAACCGTCTTAGCCACTTTACATGTGAGTTTCTCTGGCGTTTTTGCTAACGCCCTATAGGAAACTTCTTTCTTTCTTTCTTGGAACAAGTGTTAAGGCGTTCCATCGTCCTTCTTGGCATGCTTCGACGCATTTGGGCTTTCCACCGCATAAATCGCAGATAACAATGTAGTTTCCTTTTGGATGGGAGTGTGGGACATTTCCAGGGCAAGCCTTTACGCACAAACCGCAATCAGTACATCTCAAAGCGTCAACGTTTACTGCTCCAGTTTGACTGTTTACGGATAGGGCATCTACCGGGCATGCTTTGACACATGGGTAGTCCTCGCATTGAAAGCATAATTGAGGGATTTCAACTCCTGGCACGAACATGAAAACTCTTATCCTTGAAGATTCAGGCCAAATTTTCCCTTCGTGATAAAGCGAACAAGCGATTTCGCATCTTCTACAACCGCTACATTTCTTGTAGTTTCGCTTGATCCGAACCTGGTCGTTTCGGTTTATATTTCCTTTGATCGTCTGAGTTCTACGTTCTCGAGGTTTAGCTCCCATGATATGCACATAACGCATGTTTGGCATGTTGAAGATTTGAGGTTTACTGATAAAATGGTGCGGGGGGTTAGGTTTAAACATCGGTTTAAATTCTCGGATTTTTGTAATTCTAGCAGCGCATTTACTTACCAACAAGTTTTCCCTTTTTCATTAGAAGCACATTGTCAACTTCTACGCTGGGCTTATGCAGGACAAAATCCCAGTGTATTGACGCTTTGTTCACTCCGCCTAGGTGAACGTTGCTGCCTATGGCTATGTGGGCTGTGCCAAGGGCCTTTTCATCGTATATTCTATAACCCGTAAGCTTCATGCTATGATTTATTCCAATACCAAATTCCGCTATTCTGTCCTTATCGCATTCGGCCTTATCCAACAAATCTCTAAACACATCGTTTCCTTTTTCAGCTTTGAAACTAACAATTTTTCCCTCTTTAAAACGAAGTTCAAGGTTTTGAATGTTGTAGTCTCTGAACTCTTCAACAGCAAGTACACCGTTTGCTGATGTTTCTATGGGAGCCACATAAACTTCTCCTCCTGGAACCTCTACTTCGCATTCTTTTCCGCTCGAAAAACAGTCTTCCAAGCTTCCGACCTCCACCCCTATATGTCGTTTATAAATACTGAAGGTCAAATCAGTGCCTTTCGTGTCATAAACATGAACTAGTTTCTTTCCATCAAGCTTAGAGGCAAATGCGTTCCCAACTCTTCGAAGCTTGCCATAATCAACATTAACAGCTTTGGTGAATGATTGAAGATACTGTTCATAGTTTATGCCCATGCCTTCAATGCATCCAGCGGAGAGCAAATTTACATACAAACGAGGTTTAGCCTTTATAGCCTCATCGACATTGTCCCAAAACGAAATCATCGTTTTTCTGACATCTGGTGGAAACTTTTCTAAATCGCCAAACTGACTAAGCCATATTATTACATTCGAATTTTCCAAAAGAGAACACAAGTGCTCTGGAAGAATGGTGATTCCATCTTCGCAAAGAAATTTCACATGTTTGAGAAAGAATTTTTCGTCAAATACCCACAAGTAAGGATAGGCTCTCACTACATAAGATTCCAGCATTATATGTTCAGCCAAAGTTTTGTTATGAAGACCACATATGATGAGCACGTTGAACTTTTCTTTCAAACGTGCTATGTTGGTCACTATAGCATGAGCGGCGTCTTTCATCAACTTCTCCATGACCACCTGTATCACCAAGTTTTTCCCATAAGCTAACTACTTTTTTTTAATTTACAATAAACGATTCGTAAGGAATATGAAAACCGAGAATTTAAACGTAGCTTATAGAGTTAAGTGCGGGGGGTGGGATTCGAACCCACGAACCCCTACGGGACAGCCGTTCTGAGAGAGAAGTCTGTCTCACCTCAGGGCTGCGCCTTTGACCTGGCTTGGCAACCCCCGCCCACATCCATCACACGCCCTTATACCCCAAACCCTCACATTAACCTTACCACCCCTCCCCCCTCTATACTAGACCTAGACACAGACAGACACCCACAATAGACAAAAATATTTAACAGACGCAACAAAACAAAACCCATATGAAACCCGACACAATCCTCGTCCTCGACTTCGGAGGACAATACTGCCACCTAATCTCAAGAAGAATAAGGGAGAACAAAGTCTACTCCACAATAGTCTCACACGACATAACTACAGACGAAATTCAAGCATTAAAAAAGCAGTACAATGCAAAAGGACTAGTCTTATCAGGTGGACCACAAAGCGTCTACGAAAAGAACGCCCCAAAACTCAACCCCAAAATTCTACAACTCAACCTACCAGTTCTTGGCTTGTGCTACGGTCATCAACTCATAGCCCAAATCCTCGGAGGAACAGTCCTACCAGCCAAAAAAAGAGAATACGGAACAACCCACGCCACAATCGACAAACCAAACGAGATACTCAAGAACCTAAACAAGAAACAGAAGGTCTGGATGAGCCACGGCGACACCGTATACAAACTCCCCAAAGAACTCGAAATCCTCGCCCACACAGAAAACACCCCAATCGCCGCCTTCAAACACAAAGAAAAGCCAATCTACGGCTTGCAGTGGCATCCAGAAGTCATTCACACAGAGAACGGCATGAAAATGCTCAGGAACTTCCTCTTTGAAATCTGCAGATGCGAAGCAAACTGGAAAATGGAAGACTTCGTAGAAAAAGCCATAGAAGAAATCCGATTAGCCATCGAAAGCGGCAGAGCCATAGTCGCCCTAAGCGGCGGAATAGACTCAAGCACAGTCACAGTCTTAACAGCGAAAGCAATAGGAAAAAACCTCACCGCAGTCTTCGTTGACCACGGCTTCATGAGAGAAAACGAACCAAAATTCGTAGAAGACACATTCAAAAGATACGACATAAACTTTGTCTCCATAAACGCAAGAAAAAGATTCCTAACAAAACTAAAAGGAGTAACGGACCCAGAACAAAAAAGAAAAGTGATAGGCGAAGAATTCATCAGAGTCTTCGAGAACGTGGCGAAAAATGTTGAAGCAGACTATCTCATCCAGGGCACCATTTACCCAGACAGAATCGAATCAGGCATCAGAAAATACTCAGACAAGATAAAGACCCACCACAACGTCGCAGGACTGCCAACAAAAATCAAGTTCAAAACCATAGTAGAGCCACTAAAAGACCTCTACAAAGACGAAGTAAGAAAACTTGCAAAAACTTTAGGACTACCAGGCGAGATAGTTTTTAGACAGCCCTTTCCAGGACCAGGCTTAGCAGTAAGAATCATGGGTGAAACAACCCAAGAAAAGATCGACATTCTAAAGAAAGCAGACAAAATAGTGACAGAAGAAATAGAGAAGAGCGGACTAAAAGACAGTTTGTGGCAGTATTTCGCTGTCTTAACAGAAACAAAAACTACAGGGGTCAAAGGAGACGCGAGGGCGTATGGCTACACTATTGCCATCAGAGCAGTAGAAAGCAGAGAAGCCATGACAGCCGGCTTCGCAAAAATCCCCTACGATATTCTGGAAACAATCTCCACAAGAATAACCAATGAAATCCCAGAAGTCACAAGAGTAGTGTATGACATCACGCACAAGCCGCCAGCGACAATAGAATGGGAATGAGAGACACCACGGAAAGCATAAAACCTTCTGAAAACTCTTATATCCCTTTGGTATGTTTCGTTGAAAAAGGCTCAAGAGTATCCACGTTTTGTCACTCCAACTTTCCAACCATTCGACCCTGTGGAGCTGGCTAGAGATACGGAGAGGATAGTCACTCGAGTTGGACCTAACGGAATGGAACGCAAATACGAAGACTTCTACGCAACCGGCGTTTACGGCGGAATAGCAACAGGATACTGTGTCGGTTGTTGTTTTCGTTGCGTCTTTTGTTGGGTCAGTTGGGGACGAGACTTCCCAGAGAAGTTTGGTCAGTTCTACTCTCCCGAAGAAGCGTTTGATCGATTGAGGAAAGCCGCTCACAAACATAGGGTTAAGAAGTTGCGCATCTCAGGCGCAGAGCCAACACTGGGCAAGGATCATCTCTTGGGCTTATTGGGGCATGTGGAAAATTCCGAGTTTTCCATCTTCATCTTGGAAACAAACGGGATTCTTTTTGGTATTGACAAAGACTACGTTAAAAAAATATCGAGGTTCACTAAGCCCCATGTCCGAGTCTCGCTGAAGGCTGGAACTCCAGAAGCCTTCACAAAGAAAACTGGTGCCAAACCCGAAGCCTTCGACATTCCATTTCAAGCCATTAGAAACCTGCTAGATTACAACGTAAGTTTTCATGTAGCAGCCATGAGCGCCGACCCACGCATAACGACACACGAAGAACGAAAGGGTTTGATAGAAAAACTGGCTGAGATAGACACCAATCTACTAGTAAATCTTGAAGAAGAAGTGATGGATGGCTACGAAACAACACTGGCTAGGTTGAAATTTGCGGGTTTTGAAGTGAAGTGGCCGCTGAAACAGGTTTACACACCAATCAGGGAACTATTGAAGAAAGAATAGAAGTTCATCTTGTAGTTTTAAATCCAACAGGAGGCTTTGACAAAAAGTCTTTTGTTTCAAGCCCTTTAATGATTTCAATATGCTTTGTCAATTCGTTAACCGCCGTTTCGTAGGCTTTCTTTCCCTTCTTCGCAGATGCAGCAGTCGCGTCTCCAAAGACCCCAGAACTAGTGTGATCTATGGTGTCTGATCCCCAACCAACTACCCCGCTCACTTTGGGAATGGGTTCTCGAGGTTTCTCATTCAAAGCCTTATCCATCTTCACCAACTCTGGATACAAGAACAAATTCATGGAGGTCTCCTCGGAACCTGCGTGGCCTCTCTCATCCGAACCAAAGATTCTCGGTAGGAGTTCTCCTGTTGCGTTCCACCACTGAAACACGGAAACCAACATCCCCTGCTTCCTAAGTTCTCTTGCAAGTTCCAGAAGTGAACTCGTGTTTCCACCATGCCCGTTCACAATGACAATTTTCTTAACGCCATAATACTTCAGCGATAAACAGGTGTCCATTATATATTCTCTGAAAACTTTAGGTTGGATAAAGATGGTTCCCCAGAATTGTCGATGATGAGAACTCACGCCGAATGGAATCACCGGAAGGCAGAGAACACCAGTCCGCTTCGCCGCTTCCTCTGCCAAAGCCTCTGCAATCAAATGATCCGTTCCAAGAGGATTATGAGGACCATGTTGCTCCGTGGAACCAACGGGCAAGATAGCAATATCATTTTTTGAATAATACTCTTTGGCGTCAACCCAACAAATTTCCTGCAACAATTCCTTTTTCATATATCCACCTAACTAATGATTTTGAAATTATTCATATTTAATAAATAGGGAAGGACGCAGTCATTGAAGTGGGTGAGAGACAACTCCTCCTAAAGATTAATGTAACTTACTTGTTAATATCAACAGATACAACTAACCACTCAAAAGGGAAAGAAGAAATTGGTTGAGACTAGACGATTATTCGGGACGAACGGAATCCGTGGCGTGGTAAATCGTGATTTCACCCCTGAATTTGTGACTAAAGTCGCAGGCGCCATCGGAACTTTCTTTAAAAAAAGACGAATCTTAGTTGGATACGATGGCAGAACCAGTAGCCAAATGTTTTCCCAAGCTTTAGTCGGAGGATTAATCTCCACTGGATGCACTGTCTACAATGTTGGAATGGCTCCAACACCAGCCATTCAGTACGCCGTTAAACACCATAAGATGGACGGTGGAATCATAATCACGGCTTCTCACAACCCACCAGAATACAACGGAATCAAAGTGGTTGCCAGCGATGGAATCGAGTTACCAAGACAAAAAGAAATCGAAATCGAGAACATTTTCTGGGATGAAAAGATTATAAGGGCTGAATGGAACTCGATTGGGAAAGCACTCTCATTATCCGAAGTTTTGGACTTGTATGTTGAAGCTATAAAAAAACATGTAGATGTTAACGCCATTCAAGAAAAACAGTTTCACGTGGTTGTAGACCCTGGAAACGGGGTTGGCGCCTTGACCGGCCCCTATCTGCTTCGACAAATGGGGTGTCAAGTGACGACGATAAATGCAAATGTTGACGGAGCCTTTCCAAGCAGGGTCTCAGAGCCAAGACCTGAAAACCTAAACGAGTTAGCATCAACTGTAAAAGCGGTAAATGCTGATGTGGGCGTGGCCTACGATGGAGACGCTGACCGAGCAATTTTCGTCGATGAAACTGGAGAAATCCATTGGGGAGACCGAACCTTCGCCCTTATCGAAAAAAATTTCTTACAAAAAAGCCCAAGCGAAACCGTCATCACCCCAGTGAGTTCTTCGAGGCTTATCAAGGATATAGCAGACGAGTATGGTGGAAAGGTTGTCTGGACCAAAGTTGGCAGCGTCATAGTTTCGCATGCCATGAAGAAAGAGAAAGCAAAACTCGGTGGAGAGGAAAATGGTGGTGTGTTTTATGCGCCTCATCAACCGGTTCGAGACGGAACGATGACCACTGTACTGATTTTAGACATTATGGCAAAGACTGGCAAGAGACTCTCGCAGTTACTGGCAGAACTGCCCTTATATTACATACAAAAGGACAAATTAGAGTGCCCAAAAAAACTTAAAGAAAAGGTTCTAAAAAGATTTATCACTCAGGTCAAAGACTTGAGCATAGACACAATCGATGGCGTGAAAATATGGTTCCCAGACGCGAGTTCTATTCTTATAAGACCTAGTGGAACTGAACCCATCTATCGATTCTACGCGGAAGGAAAGACAAAAGATAGAGCAGTTCAACTCGTCACCGAATACAAAACAAGACTTCAAGAAGTAATTGTTAGGTTTAAGCGCAATTAAGGTATTCAGTCACGCATCTTGCTTCTTTTTATGGTGTCGTGGAGAAACCAACAGATACTTCTTCTTACCATGTTGTTATTACGCTTTATAAGCTAGTTATTATCCTTGCGAGTTCTTTAGTCCGATTCGGCAGAGTCAGGACTTTTACTTTTTTGGCAAGTAGAAGTGGGTTCATTGTTCAATTTTTTGGCAAAATATTATCGGCTAGTAGGCTAATATATACAGTACAAATAAGCGGGGAAGTGCGAAATCCATGTCAATGTTAATGAACATCAAAGAAGCTGATGTAGATACTCCTCAGAAACGTCAAAGATTCACCATTGGAATAATAGGGAGCGGATCAACACTTTTGCAGCATGTCTGCCTTTTTGCAGAAGTAGGATTTACTGTAGTTGCTGCGGATGTGAATCACAAGCTGATAAACCTTTCCAAAAAAGACACCATCACTTCTACCGATTCCGTGCTCAACCCACTTCTAAAGAAGTACCTCAAAGACGAACTAGTCACCGTGACAAGTAACGTTAGGAAAACCACCTCGAGAAGCGATGCAATCATTTTTTTGGTTCAACCTTTGGTCACTGAGAAGAAAAAGCCAGACTACTCGAAAATAGAAAAAGCCTGTAAGGAAGTGGGTATGTCGCTACGTTCAAGATGTTTAGTTGTTGTTGCAAGCACAGTTGGTCCAGGTGTAACGGAAGGCTTAGTTAAGGAAACCTTGGAAAACGCTTCTGGATTAAGGGCTGGGGTAAACTTTGGTTTGGCTTACTGTCCGCTTTATGTAGGATCGGAAATTTTCGCAAAAAACTCTGCCGTGCAAAAAATGGTGGTTAGCGGAATAGACGAACAAAGCTTGAAAACCGCTTGTCTCATCTTAGGAACCATAACTAAAGAGTTGCTTACAGTAAGAGACATAAAAAGTGCTGAAGCAGCCAGACTGTTCCAAGATGTATATCAAGACCTAAATGTTGCGCTTGCCAATGAAATTGCCCGTTACTGTGAAAAAGCTGGAATCGATTTCATCGAAGTGCAAGGGACAGCCAACCGGCGACTCCATTATAGTATACCTACTCCCAAAATTGTCTCTGAAGACAAAATGAAGGCATTGTACCTTCTCTCGGAAGAAGCAGAAGCAGTAAACGCAAAACTCCCATTGTTAACGCTTGCGAAAAAGACTAACATGGAAATGTTACGTCACACTCTTCGTTTGGTAAGAGATGCCCTACGAGCATCCGATAAACCTATGCGAAGAGCCAGAGTATCAATCTTGGGTGTTTCCTGTCACCCAAACGTAAAAGAGACTCGGGGAACCATAACGAAAAAACTTGTTAGAATGATGAACAGAAAGGGAGTGTGTGTTCGAGTCTACGACCCCTTTTTCTCCTTCGACGAATTAACAGGAATGGGATATCCCGCTGAAAGAACGTTTAGAAGAATTATTGAGGGAGTTGATTGCCTGCTTATTACCGTTGGGCATGATCAATTTAAGAGACTGAATTTGAGGAAAATTAGGCTCTTAGCTAAGAAGAGTGTTGCAATGGTTGATATGGCTCGTATCATCGATCCTGCCGAGGCTGAGAGAGAAGGTTTTGTGTACCGAGGGGTTGGAAGGGGCGTTTGGACCAAGTAGGGGTAGAGGAGGACAGATGAGGCTCACGCACAGGCAGAGGCTTCTACCTAGGTCTATTGTATGATCCAATTAGGCTTCTAATATGCTTTCTCTCTTCTGAGGGATTGAGAGCTTGAGGGCGGAGAGCCATTTTTTGATGATGATTCTCTTTGATTGTCTGGAGAAGTTGGAGGGTGTGAGCTGTGGTTGTCTTTTGGTTTTATGGGTCTGTTTTTCCGAAGTTTCTGGCTACCACGTAGATGTCGCGCATGTCGACTTTCTCGTCTGGGAGTCCTTGGGGACCGGTTATGTCTGCGTTTGGGTTCCAGCGAGGATGGTTAGGGTGAGAGCCGAAGGCTCTAGCAACCACGTAGACGTCTCTCATGTCGCATTTGCCTTCTGGATACCCATCTGGACCTGTTAGGTCACCTACCATAGCGACTATAATCCAGCCGTCTGTTAGGGTGTTGTCTGTTGTGTCTGTTTCATAGGGGAGTTGGGTGGCTTTGGCTGTTATGGTGTGGTTGCCCTTAGCCACACCCGTGGTGTTCCAAGTGAAGGTCAACGTTGTAGAGTTATTGCCTGCTAAAGTAATCGTTTTTAAAGCAATTGAAGTCTCGTTAGCATAAATGGTAACGTTAAATGTTTCAATAGGATCTCCATAGTTCACAATTGTTGTAGTGATGAGAACGTTATAGCCTTGTCCTATCACACTTTTTGATGGGGCTATTTCTGTTATTCCTATGTCGGCTCTTATTATAAAACTATTATATAACTTGGGCATACCCCCATTGAAAACGTCTAGATCCACATCGCCACTAATACCAGGTACATAACCTAAAGAGGCATATTTACTTTCATTGCTCCACTGCCAAAAATCCCAACTATCCCATATTCCCGTCCTTGGAGGTATATCTGGATCATATGTGTAATGGGCGATCCAAAGGTTGTATTTGGCAATAGACTTGTTAAGATAGTTCTCGGCGGAGTCACTACTTACATATATTATCGGTTCAACCCCGGTTTCTTCCTTGACAGTGGATATCCATGTTTCTACCCAATTGGAGAGATACCTTTTTCCTTCGTCTTTACCCTTCTCATCTATTACTTTGTTTACTATTTCTTGCTCCAAGTCTAGAGCCGGTCTGAGATATTCTCCCTTTAGATAAGACCCAGCTATACTGACAAAGAATTGTGCTTCATCAACAGCATTATTCATCTCTGGATGTGCAAGATGGTAAGCTCCCATCAACAAACCAGCATTAGAACCATTGTTTATGTTCGTCTCGAAATTAGGGTCGATAATAACAGGCGGTCTAGCATCTCCTTCAGTTGCTTTGACGAATGCAAACCTATAACCTCCACTGTAGACTCTAGTCCAATTAATTTCTCCTTGATGATGAGACACATCAATTCCGTGGATAGTTGGAGTCCAAGGATTCACGAGGGGATATCGATCCTTATTATTCGCATCTATTACATATGAATGATCCCATATGCCATCAGTACCAGTCTCATTTTGATATGGCCCACTGTAGAGGTCTACGTCGGCATGGTCGCTCCAGTAGTTCCCCCCAGAAGGATAGCTATCATCCCAAGTATTCGCATAACTAGGTGGCACATAAGCTTGTTGAGAGTTTTTGATGATGTTGTTATGGTGAAATTTGTTTTTGGAGGCCTGGCCGAGCAGGATGCCATAGCGGTTGTTGTTAATTATGTTGTTTCCATAGATAATGTTGTGAGAGGAATAGTGGAGATGGATGCCATCTCTATTGTTTGCTATATTATTTCCGTAAATAGTGTTATAAGAAGAAGAAAAGATATCGACGCCATAGTATATGTGGTTTGTTATGTTGTTTCCATAGATGACATTGTTATTAGAAGAATAGCCGAGCCAGACGCCATAATCTATGTTTGTTAGATTGTTTCCATAAATTGTATTGTTAAGAGCGTTGTTAAGCCCGATGCCATGACCATTGTTTATGCTGTTTTCACGAATAATGTTGTTAGAAGAAACCACGAGCACGATGCCATCGAGGCTGTTGTTTGTTATTTCGTTTCCAGCTATAATGCTATAGTTTGAATAGTAATTGAGATAGATGCCATATCTGTTATTTGTTATTTTGTTTCCGGATATGTTGTTATTTGAAGAAATATAGAGCCAGATGCCAGACGTAAAACTTTTGATGTTTGCGTCTTTAATTGTCACATTGATTCTGTATGATAAGTCTATTCCTATCCCGCTTGCGTTTCCATGAACAATGTATCCAGCTCCATCAACAATGATATTGTTCCGTTCAACCACAATCGAGTCATAAATGTTGTTAGTTAAGGTGTAAGTAATATTGTCAATGCTGGAAATGGCTGCTGTTGGTGGGTCTATTGAGCCGTCAACCCTAATGTAAATGGTTCCAGACGCATTCACAGGCTGAACCTTAAAAGCCAATGTTAACGTGCCCATTAACAACAATACCATAATTATTTTGGACGCCACATTCCTATACATTTCTCTCCATCCTTTGTTCGTAAATATATGATTAGAATATAAAAAATTTGTCTTATTGTATAGAAGCACAAACAGAACATCTAACATAAAAAATGGAAATTTTGCGGGAGACATCTCCAGTGTATATGGTCTGGAAATTGGAATAGCCATCAATCAACATGAAGAACAACATTCTTAGTGATGATGAAGGATAAAAAATAATTTTGACACTCTTTCTAAGACCTATAATTGTTCCCTCTACTTTCAAAATGCTTACCAATAGAATGAATACCTCCCTCCACATCAAAAACATTATTTAGAAACACGCCTCTCTATTAAATAGGTGATCAAGTGACCGTGATGGTCAGCAAAACACAATTGAAACAAGTGCTCGATAGACTTGACTCTGTTAAACTTGAACTCTTGAGGCTCAGAGCAACGCTTCTACCCCAAGAAGAGCTAAGCAAAGAAGAAGCAAAAAAACTCGAAGAAGCCCGAAAAGAAATAACAAAAGGCTTAAGCATAAACCTTGAAGACCTAATCAAAGAACTAAGCTGACCCAACATTGTTTCAAGTTATTCTTTCCCAAAAAGCAAGAAAATCCATCAAAAAACTCCCAAACCACTACAAACGAAGAATTATAGAGATGTTTCTAATCTTTCGAGAAAACCCGGTTCCAGCTGAATACTATGACATAAAGAAACTTAAAGGATACCTAGATACGTACAGAGCAAGAATAGGCGACATTAGAATAATCTACGAAATTCTCTGGAACGACAAAAAGGTTAATGTACTATTAATCGAACCAAGAGAAAGAGCCTACCCTTGACAAAATTACTATAAAAGAGATATAATGAAATGGAGAAGTTACGAGAGCCTAAGTTTATGCGAGAAATCCATAGGATTCGAGCTGAGTTATCCGAGATGCCGCCAACTAAGTACGAGAAATACTTAGAAGAGGTTAGGCAAAAATACGCTGACAGAAGGGGACACTTATACGTAGATATGCCAGCAGTAAAACCAAAGCGAAAGCGAAAGACTGTTGCACACTAAAAGGCAAGAATTTTTGACCCTCTCTTAACAACAACCTTGAAAACCCATCTTATCAACTCCTATCATGGCAATGAAACCACACGGAATCCAAGCAACGCCCCTTCCAAAATCAGAAGCCATAAATTACGCCTTCTTTCGGCAGTCGATAATGAAACCAAAAAATTTTCTCAGCATTTTCAAATAGAGAGAAGAAGACGATGAAGAACAAAATTTTCTTCTCCCCCCTCTATAGAGACCGAGAGACAGACACACAGACATACACAAAAAGACATATAAACAATGCTACTTCAGTTCAATAAGCAAAATCAAAAAGGAAACCAAAGAAAAAGCCTGAATGGGGATACTCCACAGTAGAACTCGACCTCCCTGTACGTGGCGTGGTGCCCCAGACCTCGACACCGCCAGCCAAGGAAAAACAATCGAAGAATCCCTAGAAAACCTAAAAGAAGCCATTGAACTCCACCTCTAAGACGAAGAAGCCACAACACCCAAAAAACAAGGTTATTATAACCGCCTACTTCACTTTTAACATAGCCAAGGTCAAAGGCGGAGTAATTTGGAGAAAGCCGCAATAAGCCTCAAAAAAATCGATTTCGACTACGATCAAGAAGCAGACGTGCTCTACATTAGTTTTGGAAAGCCAAAAGAAGCCCAAGACACCATCGAAGTTGAAGACGGGGTCATATACAGAATAGCAGACAACGAAGTCGTAGGCATAACGATAACAGACTTCAAAACCAGAACACTCAAAAAATAATTTGAATCTCTAGCTTCGAAAATGCTACTCAAAAATCATCTTCAAAAATCTATTTTCCCAAGATGTTTGTGGTCGTTTGAATACGCTTCCAAAACTCCAATTCTAGTCATCACAGCAACGTTCAGTCCATTGTTAAAGTATATATCATAAAGCTCCATGTTATTCGCTCCCACTAGGGGGGGATCATCGGCATCAAACCCCACAACCTCTCCTAGACCTAGCTATACCCGTCTCTCTGTCTCTCTCCCTCTATAGAGGATGTCTCACACACGCACACACAAACCCAAAACAATCCACGCCTTCCACGACATCTCAAAACAAACACACTAAATCGCTCTTGAACTTCTCATAATTCTTTCCAGTTCAGTTAAAAGCCTCTCACAAAGGTTGTACACTTTGTCAAGTTCTCATCGTAGCGCCCTTTCCACCAAACCACCATTTATTAGTCGGCATCTATAAAAGAGAGAACCCCAATTCATAAAGATAAAATATCAGAGAAACAGAAGCTCCAAAACCGCTGAGAAAGCCATAGAAATCAGAAAGTATCAAAGAAAAGTAAAGACTGATAAAAATGATTATCTTGATTGTTTCCATGCTTGCGTCATTCGTTACAACCTTCTTCCTCACTCCATATTTCATACGATTCTTAAAAGCCGCTGGAATCGTTGGTTTAGACCTTCAAAAAAGAGACAAACCACAGTTGCCTACTTCAGGTGGAATTTGTGTCGCCTTCGGAGTATTAGCCGGATTGCTAGCCTACATAGGTTTTCAAACATTCATCTATGGGGCTCGCGAATGGTTAATTCCACTTTTGGCAGTTACATCTTCTGTTCTCATAGTGATGTTCGTCGGTTTATTGGACGACTTGAACGTAAAATTAACAAGAGTAAAAACAAAAGAAGGTCACGATATCAGGGTTGGATTTCCTCAATGGATAAAACCTCTCCTGACTCTACCGGCTGCAATACCGTTAATGGCGATAAATGCTGGCGAGACCTGGATGGCACTTCCCTTCGTTGGGCGCGTACCTTTTGGTATATTTTATCCTCTTTTGTTAATTCCGTTGGGAATTGTGGGAGTATCAAACATGGTCAACCTTCTTGCGGGGTTCAATGGGTTGGAGGCGGGAATGGGAATCGTTTACCTCTTAGGTCTAGGGATTTCCGCTTTACTAAACGACAGAACTTCTGGGGCAGTGACCTTTCTGGTGACCCTTGCTGCTTTGATCGGGTTCATCTGGTACAACTGGTATCCTGCAAGGATTCTTCCCGGAGACTCTCTCACATACTTATTGGGCTCGATAGTTGCGTCTGGGGTGATAGTTGGAAACATGGAGAAAAATGGAATTATCGTCATGTTACCATTTATAATAGAGTTTTTCTTGAAATTGAAAGTTAAATTCAACGTGAGTTGCCTTGGAAAGTTAAGAGAAGACGGAAGGCTTGATCCCCCTTATGGAAGGAAGATATACAGCTGGACTCATGCAGCAATGAATCTAAAACCGCTCACAGAGAAACAAGTTACATTCATACTAATTCTTATCCAAGCCTTTTTTGTTGTTCTTATATTCTTGCCAATTTTTTAAAATTCAGATAAATCTCTTAGCCTTTCTTCGCTTCTCCTTTTAGGTTGAAGGGTTTGCCTTCTAAGAGTATTTTTTTAGGAATCTTCTTTTCCCATTTTTGCAGAAATGGTAGTTCGTCTTTTTCTGTTCGTAGTTCGTCCGGCAACATTTCTGGGATTTCATCTCGAATAGGATACCAGCGTAGGCATTTAGGACATATGATTATGCCTTCTACGATTTCCTCCTTCTCTTCAAAAACATGCAGTTCCAAAGGATAATACTTGTCAATAGGACAAGCCAGAATATCCATCAGTTTCTTCTTTATTGTTTGTTCCTCCTCCTTATGAATATTTGAAATGTAACTTTATAAAAGGTTTGCCAAAAGTTGAAATCTACTTTCTCACTCTTACGTCAACCACCACTTGATACCAGCGGGGTCCCGTGGTACGGACAACACGAGTGACAGGTATTTCAAAGTCAACGTTTAATTTTTGTAGTTTCTGTGAGAGTTTCGCTTTGATCTTTTCCACCGGATTTTCATTTTTGGTTGCGTGCTCAAAGTCGTAATAATGAACATATCCTCCTGTCGATTTTAATGCAAAAATTGCATAATCAAGATATTCGTATGCTTTCTTTGGTAATGGCATGAGAACCCGATCTGCTGTGTCACGCAACCTTTCTATTATTATTACCTTTGCGTCTCCTTCAACTGAAACAACTCTGTCTTCAACCTTGTTTAATTTTGCATTGTCTTCTATGTATTTCACAGCAACTGGATTAATGTCTATAGAATATACCTTTTTTGCTCTAGAATGCTTAGCAATGATTACGGAGTAACACCCCACCCCAGCAAACATGTTTATTACAACTTCATCGGCTTGAACCAGTTCGGCGATGCGCATCCTCTCATAGGAAAGCCTAGGAGAAAAATAACACTCTTTCAGGTTTATTTTAAAAAGGCACCCATATTCCTTATGAAGAGTCTCGGTTCTTTTTTCACCAATTATCCACTTAAGCTTGCGTAAACGAAGATCGCCGGAAACTGGACCGACTTGAAGCAACGCTGTTTGGACAGATTTGTTTATTTGCATTATGCTCTTCGCAATGAGCTTATTGTGCTTTTTTAGGGGTTCTGGAACCTTTACAACGGCAATGTCACCAATAATATCATAGGATTTGTAGAGAAATTCAAGTTCCTCACGCGTAAGGGTGTCTGCAAGATGCTCCTTAAGATTTCCTTT
>Ga0315312_1000599_pt1 | contig 38728 bp, 38 predicted proteins | sample TDP7_MG_FD_203629 | JGI IMG/M metagenome (GOLD analysis project Ga0315312, IMG submission 203629) | Freshwater sediment microbial communities from Lake Towuti, South Sulawesi, Indonesia - TDP7 | ecosystem: Environmental > Aquatic > Freshwater > Lake > Sediment | place: Indonesia: South Sulawesi... | reverse complement strand
CCCAGTAGGGAGGGATGTAAGCTAAGAGCCCCGGCTCAATGTCGATCGACTCGAAATCCCCTTTCTCCGTTTGTATCAAGAGACACCCTCTTCCTTCCAAACCAAGATAAGCCTCTGACGTATCGGGTCGTCTGTGGTAGTGGCCCTTCGTCATAAAATATTCCTCACCGATCTTTCCAGGACGGATAATGGTGGTGGCCAGCTGAAGATGACCATTCTCCTCCGGCAGTATTCTCTCACTGAACGAGTAGATGATTGGGTCATCTTTCTCGAGAATTCGACGTTCTGACTCAGTGTCAAGAAACATTCCCTTCATGTCACTCAACTTTCGTATATTCGTCCGGTCACAGGGTGTCAGTGTCCCGGTCTTAAAGTCAAGGTGCATTGAAAAGGGTCTCATTACCTCTCCTCCTATAAAATTACAAATGCCAAATTTCAAATGTCAAATAAATGCCAAATGACCCAATGCCAAATGTTATTCTATTTGAACTTTGAAATTTGAAATTGATTTGAACTTTGGGCTTTGAACTTTGACATTTTGATCCAGCAGTTTTCTATTTCGAGGTTTATCATCAACGAATGGATAGAAACTTAAGGATAATCAACCCATAGATTTGGGCACCTTGAACCAAAGCGTCGACCTCTACGGACTCATTCGTGGTATGGGACTGATCGGTCTCTCCTGGCCCTAAGATGAGCGTCGGAAGATGAAATTGGCTGATATAGAAACGGCTGTCCGTGAATCCAGAGAATCCCTTCACCTTCGGCTGTTCTCCTCTCACCTCTCGAATCGTGTCCACCGTGACTTTCACAATCTCTTCCTCGGAGCGAATTTCACAGGGTTCTGCAAAATCGATCTCTTCTATCTGATATTCGAACGATGGATCTTTGAGTTGAAGCGAATCGAGGGCTTCTTTCATTTCCCTCAAAACCTCTTCCTTCGTTTCAATCGGTAAGATTCTCCGGTCGACTTCGATCTCACATCGGTCAGGGACCATATTGACCTTCGTCCCACCTCGAATCGTTCCAATGTTAAACGTTGGCTTCCCGACCAGGGGATGTTCCTTCTCTAACGGGATGGAATGGATTTGATCGATGGCCATCATCATCTTCTCAATCGCATTTAAACCAACGTGAGGTCTTGAACCATGAGCTGACTTTCCCTTGGTAACGATCCTGAGCCAGAGAGCTCCCTTTTGAGCAATGACGGGGGTGAGGTTTGTGGGTTCTCCGACAATGGCGGCATCGCCTCGAACCGCTCGCTTTTTGGCCAGAAAGCCCATGCCCTGGTGGCCATGAGACTCTTCATCGGAGACGAGATGGAGGATCACAGCGCCCTGATCGGGATGGATATTCGAGCGGTTGATCATGGAGATGGCATGAAGAAAAGAGGCCACCCCACTCTTCATATCTGATGCGCCTCGACCATAAATCCTTCCCTGAACGAGCTTTCCCTGGAAGGGGGGATACCTCCATTGAGCTGGATTGCCAGCAGGCACAACGTCGAGATGGCCGTTGAAGATGAGCGTTCGGCCACCTCTCGCCCATCTCTTTTCAGCGACGATGTTCCATCTTCCTTTTGAGGAAAGGAGGATCTTGACGTTGAAGCCCATCTTGGAGAGGATAGGTTTCAAAAAGAGGAAGGCCTTCCTCTCATTTCCGGGTGGATTCTCAGTTGGGATCTGAATCAACTGGGTGGTCAAATCAACCAATTCCCTTTTTCGAACGAAACGATTTAGGTCCATCTTGAAACCCTCGCTTTTTTCCCATCTTACAAAGAAAAGGGAGGGAAGGCAACCCAAAAATCGTTGCATTCTTGTTGAAGAGTGGTATAAATAGAATATTCCGATGAGAACGATCTTCATATCTATTTCCATCTTGGTCTTATTCACGACACCAGCCCTTCTATTGGGAGGAGAAGTTTATAAATGGGTTGCTGAAAGAGCAACCGTCCATCTTAGCGATGACCTATACCAGATCCCAGAAAGGTTTAGGGGCCAAGTGGAAAAGACGATCGTTCCAGATAGGTTTGATGAACTGGTTCAGGCTTCGGAAAAGATTCCAGCACCCTCCATCATTGAACCAGAGAAACCAAAGGTTTCACCGATACGTCCTCCATCCGGGTTTATACCTTTTGATAAATTCAAATACCTTACGGAGGGCATGACCGAAGCTGAGGTCTTGAGCCGATTTGGCCCACCCACTCAGGAAGTGAGGGACGAAATCGAAGTGAGGGGGTATTACACTCAAGGAGGAATCGTAAGAAGGGAAACTTTAATAAAGAGGTACTATTATATTGGCGACCCCGACCTTGGGGAGAGGACAACCATTATTCATTTCAAGAACGGAGTTGTCTATAAGATTGAGAGAATATTCCCACCCACCTGGTAAGACAATTCTCACATTTGAAGGATTCGCCAATTCTTCTTTCCGTCCTTAACGCCTAAATTCTTGATCAGAGTCTCAGCCCTTGCACTCTTCGCGTATCTATTTTTCGGTCATATACGCAGCCCGCGGCCGCCTATCATTTTCACAACTCCATTTGAAATTTTATGACCTGAATATTGCCTTTCCAGAAAAGGGGATCGCAAGAGTGACCTTAACGGCTAAGCTAACGGGGAAGTTGACCGTGGGCGAATATGTCGATGAAACGCATGAGCTTGAGTCCCTCTTAAAGAAGATCGAAAAGAAGTGGCTCTTCAGTAAATTCGAGGTGGTAGAGGTCTTAAAAAAATAGAGAGATTTTCTCCCTTCTAAATCTTCAGACCCTTCAACCCCGTCTTTTCAGTCATGAAGAGATCAAAGGCGTCATCGTCCAATTGGTTTCGCGATCCAAGGATTTCCTTGACAAAAGGACCTGCGGCATAGGCTGCTTTCGGAGAATCGGAAAGAACGGCTTCAATAATGAGATCTGCGATCAACTCCGGTCCCGGAATGGAGACGTTCAAAAACAGCTTCCCCATTCCTGCCACATAGGCCTGATAAATGGGTTTATAATCAGGATCGGTCCTGGAGAGGAGGTCTCCGGTCAGTTGATTGGCGACTTCATTAAACTCAGTGGCAATGACACTGGGCCGGATCGTCACCACCCGAATGCCAAAGGGACGTACCTCCATGCGCAAGGCGTCACTGATGGCCTCCACAGCATGCTTTGTGGCCGAATAGACTCCGCTTGTGGGAAAGGGGAATTTTCCAACAATCGAACTGAGATTGACGATCGTGCCCTTTCTGAGCCGGCGCATCCCAGGTAAACAGGCCTGGGTCACCCTGATGAGAGCGAAGAGGTTGACCTCAAAAAGACGCCTGATCGCAGAAAGTGAGACGTCTTCGAGGGCCCCGCGAATGCTGTATCCGGCACTGTTGATGAGGACAGAAACAGGCTCGGTGAGTTGCGAGATTTCATGGCAGAAATCCTCTACAGCCTGGGGCTCGGAGAGGTCGACCACTCGGGGGATGATATTCTTAGTTCTGTTCGCAAGTTCTGCCAGCCGCTCACTCCGCCTGGCCGCAGCAATCACATGAAAACCTTCTTTGCCCAGTCTGATGGCCGCTTCCCTTCCAATTCCGCTGCTTGCTCCTGTCACCAGAGCTGTTCCCCGTAGTGCTTCCATCTTAGCTCCCTTATTCATTTTGGGGATCGTATCATAATCCTCAGTCTGTTCAAATCAGAAATAGAACGACCTCTACCTGGCGAGCCGTCATCCTGGCGAGCCATGCTTCATCAGCTCTTTTAGTCTTTCCACTGCTGGAGGTAATACGGTTCCTATCCTTTCATCAAAACGTAGATGACATTCTCCATCCAAAGGGGTCTCTCCCTGGTTGATAATCACCAGGCGAGCTCCTGCCCTGAGGGCTACTCTTGGCATCTCATTGGCCGGGCTGACGACGAGGCTCGATCCAACAACGATAAATAGATCAGAATGGGCTGAATGCCAGAAGGAGCCGTTTAGCTCCTTCTGGGGTAAGGGGTCGCCAAAATTGACCACACTTGATACGAGCCTGCCACCGCATGAGCAGATCTCTAATCCCAGAGATTTATCGACCTGTGCTTTGCACCGTTGGCACCGAAGCCTGGTGACATTGCCGTGCAGTTCGGCCAGTAGATCTGGTCGAATGCCTGAGCACAGATGGAGGTTATCCACATTCTGAGAGATGAGGAACCTCAATTTACCTAAGTTCTGAAGTTCGACGATGGCTCGATGGCCAGCATTGGGCTCGACAAAAGAGAATGGTCGGGCTTTTGGCGGAAGTCCTTTAGCCTCTCTTGTCCAAATGCCATCCGGCCCTCGAAAATCGGGAAGACCCGATTCCGTGCTGATGCCCGCGCCAGTGAAAACGATCGAAGACTTAGCCTCAAACATCCATTGAGCTAATCTCTTAATCCGTCCTTCTAACTCTTTCATTCCTTCCCTACTTCATTCCCCTTGCCGAAGGTGGGTGATCGATCGATCTAAATATTCCCTTCCATCACACTGGCGATGTGCCGAACCATCTGACGATACACCTCCAGAAAGATTTCTGGAGAAAGGAAGTAGTAGGGGTTTTCATCGTAGAAGGAGGAGATCAGTTTCTGGGCAGCCAGATCAATATCTTTCGTGCTCCGGTAAGCCTCCTCCATCCTCATGCGTAGCTGTTTTGCCATCTCGATGGTCTTTGGAATAAATTCTCTCGCCTCTTTTCCTGTCACGTATCCATAGTGGTCGGCGCAGTAGTATTCCACCTGAAGACCTTTTAGTCTCTCGAGACTCTTCTGATATTTGGTGTAGTTAGAATTCCCCGAAGTCACGATCGTCTGATCGAAGGGGATACCCCCTCCATCTGTTGGGAAGAGGACCTTGAATTCAGGGACATAAGCCGCAATACAACAGGAGGAGTGGCCCGGAGTCTCCAGGATGGAGACCTCGAATCCGCCCAGATCGATCCGGTCCCCTTCGCGGACGGTCTTTCCCGCTACGTCATCTCGCCAGTCCAAATCATAGGTTGAATGGACCTCTTCCCTTTCCATTCGCTTTGCAACCGTTCGGCTGAACTCGTTGATCGTGTTTATGGCGTTCTCCATCTGAAGGATCTCCCAACCTCTTTGGGAAGCGTAGACTTCAAGTTTCGGATGGCGGCGCTTAAAGAAGGGGACGATTCCCACATGATCGAAGTGGGCATGGAGGATGAGGAGTTTTGAAATCTCCTCCTCATCAATGCCGAATTCCTTGAATTGTTGAAGCAGGTCTGGAACGATGTAGCTCATCCCTCCGCTTATGAGCATGAATCCGTCCTTTCCTTCCAAAAGATAGACCCCTGACTCTTCGCGACCCAAAAACCAGAGTCGCTCCCGAACCTTTCCTGGATTTCGAATTCTCATGATGACTTCATCCTTTCAGTTCTATTAGAGATAAAGAGCAATTCCCATATTTGAGGGTTAAATAGTAATGTATGACACTTCCGGTAAGTTGTAAAGGCCTATCCCCCCAACCTCTCAAATTTTTCTGTTGACTTATTCAAACTTAGCGATTAGACTGTTATTAAGTGCTATCTCTCTTTTCATCCGTTAACTATTGATAAACCATGCGGTCTGGAGGCGGGGTTAACCGGGTTTTGTGCATGGAGAAAGGAGGGTCCTGAAATGGCCGAAGAATATATTTATGAACATGTCGTAATCCCACGGGATGCCACCACCTCCGGCATTGCTTATGATGGAAGCTATATTGAATGGGCATGTACGGCAAGAGAACGGATGTTCGCCGATTACATGGACATGACTGGAGTGACGTCTCCATGGTTTCTGGTTGGCGAGGTTTATCTGCGGTACATGAGCCCAGCCTATCTCAATGATCGGATAGAGGTTCGTGTCACCGTGGGCGACCACCACGTGGAGAAGGGTTACGCGAAGCTCGATTTCCGTTTTATCAACAAAGCCCGCACCCAATTGGTGGCTCAAGGTTACCAAGTCATCTTTTTTCATGATTCGAGGACCGGGAAGCGGATTCCCATTCCAAAGGAGTTCATGAGGCTCTTGGAGGGATAACTGGGAAGTTCCGCCCTTTTGGCCGTGAAGATTCACATTTTGGAGGCGTTATGATTTCGATCAGAGATTTGAAAGAGGCTGAGTTGTTCAAGGGATTGGATGCAAAACAACTTCAACTGTTTGGTAAACATTTTACAGAGATGAACTTTCAGGCAGGGGAAGGGGTTTTCTCGCAAGGAGACCCCGCACAGAACCTCTACATTCTTTTGGAGGGAGAGGTGACCCTCGGCATCAAGGCCAAAGGTGAGGTCGATATTACGGCCTATTCGGTCGGGAAGAAAGGGGAGGTCTTTGGACTCTCTTCCTTGATCAAACCTTACCGAAATAATGTTTCAGCCACTTGTACAAAGAAGACGAGGGCATACTCCATCAACGGAGAAGTTCTCAGAAAGCTGATGACAAAAAATAGCAGAGTGGGCATTGAGATCATGCAAAAGGTCGCAGAGATATATTTCAATAGGCTGAATAGCACCCGCGCCATGATTACCAATCTCTTTAAGATGTTCAAATTCCAGACGGGGAAGAGCAAATTGATCGAAACTTACTATGAGGAGTGAAGCCGTCTCGGGCTCGCAAGAAAAGGTCGGCTTCGAATAAATTTTCAAGAAAGGGGTTCGTATGAAGAATAAAATACCTGACGAGGTTCTAAAAGACATTTTTCAAAGGAAGTTAGAGAGGAGGAGCATCAATGGAGATGTCTATCAAAGACTTAAGAAGATGATCCTCTCTGGTAAATTAGAGGATGGGCAGAGGTTAGTCCAGGAGGGCGTTGCCCTTCATTTCAATGTGAGCAGACAGACTATCCGCAACGCATTTACAAGATTGGAAAAGGATAAGTTGATTACGAGCCGATACAGAAAAGGGGTCTTTGTTTCTTACAGGCCTTAAGCCTTGGATACCCCATCGTCCATTTCCGTGTCAACGAAAAGGGGTTAACTTCCTTTCATGATGTTCCGGTTTCTCCTCGATACGGAAGTTACATCATTCTGGAGCCCGGTCTTAAGGAAGAGAGGAAGAAAATTTCTGAATTCAAAATTGAGAAAGGGCCTCAATAAGCTATTTCCATTCAATGGTAGGAGCAGGAAAGGAGATCGTCGTGAATAAGACATTAGCCTTAATCCATACAAGTTTTGTCTTTCTCAATGTAGAGACCTCTGTGATGAAGATGCTCTCTAAGGCGTTGCCAAATGTGAGGTTGGTCAATATCGTGGACGATTCATTATTGGCCGATGTGATGAGAGAGGGAAAAGTGACCCCTGCCATCACCCGAAAGATGTGCTACTATGTTTTGGCTGCTGAGCAGACTGGTGCTCATGCGATCTTATCCTTATGTTCGACAATGGGCGAGACCATTGATGTGGCAAGAAGACTTGTGACGATCTCCGTCATGAAGATCGATGAACCGATGGCAGAGAAGGCAGTGGCTGAAGCGCAGAGGATTGGGGTGATTGCCACAGTTCCAACCACGTTGGATCCAACGATCCGGTTGATTCAGATGAAAGGTACTGATATTGGAAAGCAGGTGAAGATTGAGAGGCTCCTTTGTGAGGGCGCCTTTGAAATCCTGATGTCAGGAGATAGAGCGAAACACGACCTCATGGTGAGGGAGAAGGCCTTGTCAGCAGCCAATAGGGTGGACGCCTTTGTCCTTGCTCAGGCTTCCATGGCAAGGCTCGAAAGCCAACTCTCTCAAGAAGTGGGAAAACCCGTTTTCTCCAGCCCTCGATTGTGCGTTGAGAAAGTGAAACAGGTAATGGCCAGTCTTTAAGATTATCTCAGCAAAAGGGTGATGTATTTCAGGCCTTTCTGAAAAAAGGGTTAACCAAAATGGTTAACCCTTTGATTTTCTGGTGGAGCAGACCGGATTCGAACCGGCGACCTACACGTTGCGAACGTGCCGCTCTCCCGGCTGAGCTACTGCCCCCTTCTTTAAAATAACGTGAATCGTGTTCCGTGTCTGAAGATGAACAGAAAAAGGTTACAATTTTTTTATGTAGCGTTTCAATTTTGGACCGAGTTCTGGATGCATTAACCCAAGGGAAATATTGGCCTGAAGGTATCCCAATTTGTCACCGGCATCGTATCGGTCGCCGATGAATTCGTATCCGAAAACAGGAACCCTTCGACTCAATTCTCTCAATCCATCGGTCAGTTGGATCTCACCCTTGGGATCGGGCGAGACTTTTTCCAAGATTCCAAAAATCTGAGGTGGCAGGATATACCTTCCGATGATGGCGAGGTTCGATGGCGCTCTGCCCTGCTTCGGTTTCTCCACCATCTCTTCGATGCGGTAGACTCGGTCCCCCACCTTCTTGCCCTTAATGATCCCATAGAGATGGGTCTCCGTCTTTGGAACTTTCTGAATGGCAACCAGGGCACCATCCATACTCTGATAGATATCCATCATCTGCTTAATACAAGGTATCTTCGCATCGATTAGGTCATCACCTAACAAAACACCAAAAGGTTCTTGCCCGACGACTTTCTTAGTACAGAGGATGGCATGCCCGAGCCCCAGAGGCTCTTTCTGTCTTACAGAAACCAGTGTCACCATTTCAGAGATGTTCTGGACCATTCGCAATAGATCCACCCTTTTCTTCTTTCTGAGATGGTTTTCCAGTTCAGTCGACGTGTCGAAGTGATCCTCAATGGAGCCTTTCTCCCTTCCAGTGATGAGGATCACCTCTTCGATTCCTGCAGCAGCCACCTCCTCCATGATGTACTGGATTGTGGGTTTGTCGACGATCGGCAGCAACTCTTTTGGGACAACCTTCGTGGCCGGGAGAAACCGTGTTCCAAAACCCGCTGCCGGGATGACCGCCTTCTTCACCTTCATAAGAGCCCCAGGAGTTTTCGAATCGTGCATTTCAACTCTGTTAAGTCGGCGCACTTCACCACATAGGCATCTGAAGCCCAAGTGGTGAAGTCCTGTTTGTATTCTCCATAAGCAGTACAGAGTATAATAGGAAGCTTCTTCTCTATGTTTCGGATTCGTTTCAGTGCCTCAATGCCGTCCATCCCAGGCATCTTGATATCGAGGCTGATGAGGTCAGGTTTAAAGACGAATAGTTTCTCGAGGGCCTCCTCCCCATTCTTTGCCACCTCCACAACAAATCCTTCCGTCTCCAGTTCTATCTTAAAAAGGAGTCGGATATTCTCTTCATCGTCGACAACCATGATCTTCTTCATTGGCTTGCCTCCTCTGTTTGCTCTTGGGTCGGAAGTGTGATGATAAACATCGCCCCCTCTCCAGGGTGATTGTCTACTTCGATTTCGCCCTGATGGGATGTGATAATTTTGTGGACGATGGGCAAACCCAAACCCAAGTGCTTATCTTTCGTTGTGTAAAAGGGGTTGAAGATGTTGTGAAGATTTTCAGGATCGATCCCACCTCCGGTATCCTCCACCTCCACCCTGACGAAAGAGGAGCCGTTCTTTGATACGGGACGGATACGGATGGAAAGCCTCCCCTTCCCATTCATGGTCTCGCAGGCATTGCTGATCAGGTTGGAGAAGACCTGTTTTAACTGTTGATAATCTCCCTTCACTTTGGGAATCTTTTCGGCGAACTCCTTAACGAGTTGGATGCCCCCAGCATCCAAGCTCTCTTTCATCATCGAAAAGCTTTCTTCAAGGATATCCCGGAGATCCAATTCCTTAAAGGCCAAGGATTCATCCTGAGTGTAGTTGAGGAGGTCGTTCAGAATCTTCTCGAGTTTGGCTACCTCTATCATAATGATTTGAGAAAATTGCTTTTCCGGACCTTCAGCCAGGATGGCTCGATCCAAAAGACGTGTGAACCCGGCAATGGAGACCAGAGGATTTTTGATTTCGTGAGCAATGGAATTAGAGAGTTCTCCTAAAGCAACCATCTTTTCCCGATGAACCAGAAGGTTCTGTGCCTCCTTGAGTTCCCGATGAACCACCTCCAAATTTCTGTAAAGGATAGTATTCTCAATGGCCAACCCTGCCTGGTTGGAGAACATGCTAAGAAAGTGGATATCTTCATCTGTAATGGGATTCTGGTTGTAGAGGTTATCTACCAGAATCACACCGATGCCCTTTCCTTTTCCCCAGAGGGGGACGGTGGCGAAAGAGTAGGCCCTGGGATCGCGGCCGAGATGTTCGCCCACATAACATCCAACCTCTGAGCCCAAGTGGCAGCCCTTTTCGCATCGGGTTTGAAGCCACCTTTCCTCAGATTGGGGGAGTTGGATGTTGAAAGCTCTTCCTTCGAGAACCGTTCGTGAGAGAATGCACTGTTCCTGTTCGAGAGGGATCCGAAGCCCCTTTACAATGGAATTTAAGATGGAGTTGCCCTGAGGGGAGAGCCGAGTGATTAAGTCTAAAAGGGGCTCTTTCTTTTGGGAAAGATAGGGCCAGATCCTCCCCGCCTCTTCAGCATTATCTGGTCCTACCGCCATGGTGCCCTCTAAAACATGGTCTTTTTCATTGACGAGAAAGAGCATGGCCCGGTTAAATCCCAAACCGTCACCGATCGTAATCGCGGTCAAGGTCGTATGGACGATCCGTTCAAAATTCATAGTAGTCAGGAGGGCTTTATTGAGTTCCCAAAGGGTGGAAAGTTGCCTCACCCTTTTCTCATGTTCTTGAGCCATCTTAGAAGTTTCATAATAAGCCATGGCATTTCGAATCGCCCCTTCCATCTCCTTTGCAATCAGAAGGATGAGATCGGTCTCCTGAGAAGAAAACTTCCGATTCTTTGAGAAACCGATATAAAGGATTCCCAGTGAGGTTGCCTCATCATACAGAGGAATGCACACAAAAGTCGGGCAGAGAAGATCTTCCTCTTCTGAAAGAACTTCCTCTCTTTTAAAAGAGGATCCTTCTTCCACCCATAAGGGTCTTTTTTCTGAGACCAAGCGGGAAAGAAATCCATTTTCGGCGATCTTATCCGGTTTCAGGAGAAGGCATCGATCCGACCTAAAGGTATCTGTAATGGTCTGGAGCATCCTGTCCAGTTTGGCTTCGATAGGGATGGACGAAGCGGAGAGATGGATGATCGATTTCAGGAGATCATAAGGATCGGGATGAGCAGCCATAGAAAACTACTTTGCCTCCCTCAGATACTGGGCTGCCTCTTCTGGGGGGGTGGGATTGATGTAAAATCCTGTCCCCCACTCGAACCCGGCCACCTTGGTCAGCTTAGGCATGATCTCAAAATGCCAATGATAAAAATCGTGATCCACCTCTGGAAAGGATGAGGTATGGATGATGTAATTATAGGGAGGATCGTTGAGCACATGATGCAACCTGTGAAGGGTTTCGGAAAGGATTTGGGCGGCCTGTTCATAGAGAGAGGAGTCCATATGCTCGAAACTTGGGTGGTGGGTTTTGGGGAGGATCCATGTCTCAAATGGAAATCGTGAGGCGAAAGGGGCGACCGAGAGAAAAGCCTTATTTTCGATAATCATGCGGTTTCTCTGTTGAAGCTCCTGTCGGATGATATCACAGAAGACACACCGATCTTTGTAACGAAAATAATTTTTTGCTCCTTCAATCTCTTCGCTCACTCTCTTTGGAACGATGGGAAGGGCAATGATCTGAGAGTGGGAATGTTCTAGAGAGGCCCCGGCTGCGACACCATGATTCTTAAAGACGAGGACATAGCGAAGCCGTTGGTCACGCCTCAGATCGATCATCCGTTCACGGTAGGCCCAAAGGACATCCTCCACAGCTTTTAACGGTAGGGTGGATAAGGTCTCATAATGGCGGGGCGTCTCAATGACCACCTCATGGGCGCCCAGTCCATTCATCTTATCATAGATTCCATCTCCCTCTCTGTTCAACTCTCCTTCTATCTTGAGGGCAGGGAACTTATTGGAGACGACTCGGAGCGTCCAGCCAGGAGTGTTCGGAGGAGTCCCATTATCTCGATATGCAATGATCTCAGGAGGCGTTTTATCTTCATTTCCTTCACAGAGGGGACAGAATCCGCCGATGGGCCTTCGTTGTTCCGCTACGAAATCAGAGGGCTTTCTTCCCCTCTCCGTGGAAATGATTACCCACCTTCCATGGATGGGATCTCTTCTCAGTTCTGGCATAATGGATTTTCCCTTGAGGGGGAGGCCTGGCTTAAGCAGGGAAACTACTTCTGGCCTTCGTCCCCCTCAGCCTCTCCAACCGCTCCTTCTTTTCTTCCTCTGTCTTGCAATCGATGCACTGGGTGGTGACCGGCCTGGCCATCAGTCTCTTTTCCGAAATGGACCTCCCACAGGACTCGCAAATTCCGAACGTTCCCTTTTCGATCCGATCTAATGCCTCTTTGACCTTCATGATCAACTTCCTCTCACGATCCTTGATCCTCAGAAGGAAATTCCTATCCGATTCCAAAGCGGCTCGATCCGTTGGGTCGGGAAAATCTCCATTTTGGTTCTGGCGCATGTCTTGGCATGTCTTTCCAGCTTCCTCCAATAGAACATGAAGCCTCCCCTCGAGGAGTCCTTTAAAAAAGAGAAGCTTTTCTTGATCCATTCAGACCCTCCTAAGACGTTACCCAATTCCTCAAAAGGAAGAGGAGTCCTTTTTTAAAATCATTTAAGATTAATATATCTTTTTAAATAAAGTCAAATCATAATTGGGGTTTGAGAAAGAGGGTTACGTTACGAAATGGCAGGCCACGTAGTGCTCATCTCCTTCGTCAAGCAGCTGAGGTTCCTCGATGTTGCACTTCTCTCTGGGGTGAGGACACCGAGATTGGAACACACATCCTCCCTCCGAAGGGATCGGCCGATGTTCCTCTTTCACCAGGGTTTCTCCTTTTTTTTGAGGGGTCAGCTTGGGAATGGCAGCGAGCAAGATTTGGGTGTATGGATGCAAGGGCCGACGGAAGAGATCTTGGCCATTTGCCGTCTCCACGATCTTCCCCATATACATCACGGCAACTCGATCACTGATGTGCTTGACGATCCGAAGATCGTGAGAGATGAAAAGATAGGTGAGACCCAATTGATCTCTCAAGTCCATCAGGAGGTTGAGGATCTGAGCCTGAATGGAGACATCCAAGGCAGAAACGGGTTCATCTGCAACGATCAATTCTGGATTGAGGGAGATGGCCCTGGCAATCCCGATTCGCTGGCGTTGGCCTCCGCTGAACTCGTGAGGATAACGAGAGGCATCCTGAGGGTGAAGCCCCACCTTCTCAAGTAGGTCCGAGACCCTTCGATCCTTTTCTTTTCCTTGAGCGATTCGATGGACCTCCATGCCCTCGCCCACGATCTCTCCTACCTTCATCCTTGGGTTGAGGGATTCATAAGGATCCTGAAAGATGAACTGCATATAAGGCCTCAATCTTCTCATGGCCTTTGGATCAAGGCGGAGGATATCTTGATCTTTAAAGAGGATGTGGCCAGAGGTTGGTTCAATCAGTCTTAAGATCGATTTGCCCACGGAGGTCTTTCCACAGCCGCTCTCTCCCACCAATCCAAGGGTCTCTCCTTTTCGTATGGAGAAGGAGATGCCATCGACTGCACGGATCGGTCTCTTATCGGAAGAGAAGATCCGTTCCCTGTAGAAGTACTTTTTTAGATCACGAACCTGAATCAAAAAGTCGTTTTGAACCATCGCTCCCTTTTTAACTCTTTTAATATCGAGTGAAATTCAGTCACTCTAACTTTAAATCCCAAATCCCAACATCCAAATCCCAAACAAGCACAAAATCCCAATATTCAAATTCAAAACTTTACTGTTTGGATATTTGTATTTGGAACATTGGAGCTTATTTGGAATTTGGTATTTGGTGCTTGGAATTTTCATTTTTAACAGCATTCTCGCCATCGAATGCACCGGCTGAAATGGTCTCCATTGACTTGAAAGAGAGAAGGTTCTTCCTTTTTGCATTCCTCAATCATGAGATAACATCGCGGATGAAACTTGCAACCCGCGGGTAGGTCCATGGGATTTGGAACCTGGCCTGGGATCGCATTGAGTCTGCTTTTCCTCTCCTCCAATTTTGGGATGGAGTCGAGAAGCCCCTTGGTGTAGGGATGTCGCATCTGTTTAAAGACGGCTTCAATAGGTGCAACCTCCACAATCCTACCGGCATACATCACGGCCACACGATCTGCTATTTCTGAGACCACTCCAAGGTCATGGGTGATCAGCATCACGGTCATCCCCATCTCTCTCTGGATCTCTTTGAGCAGTTGGAGGATCTGGGCCTGAATGGTGACATCCAGAGCGGTCGTAGGCTCATCGGCGATGAGGAGTTTTGGTTGACAGGAGAGGGCCATCGCGATCATTGCCCTCTGCCTCATGCCTCCGCTCAATTGGTGGGGATAGGAATCGATCCTCGTCTCAGGAGAAGGGATTTTCACCCGATCCAACATCTCGATTGCCTTTCTTCTGGCCTCTGTTTTATCCAACTTTTGGTGGAAGAGGATCGCCTCCATGATCTGATCTCCAATCGTAAAGACCGGATTGAGGGAGGTCATTGGTTCCTGAAAGATCATGGCAATCTCATTTCCTCTCACCTTCTCCATCTCCTTTTCTTCTAACTCCAATAGTCCCGTCACGTTAAAGAGGATCTCGCCATTGACGATTCGACCGGGCGGGCTGGGAATGAGCCTCAATATAGAGAGGCCGGTCACACTCTTTCCACATCCGGATTCGCCTACGAGGCTGAGGATCTCTCCGGGATGGATTTCAAAACTCACATTTTCGACGGCCCTGACCACTCCTTCTTCGGTGAAGAAATGGACCGAAAGATCACGAATCTCCAACAACGGACTTTTTTGCAACGACTGTTTCATCAGATCCATCTCGAATCTTTAATCATCTAAGATATCGTCAAATCCCAATTTCCAAATCACAAATCCCAAACAATTTCAAAATCCCAATTTCAAATGACCCAAAAGATTTTGTTTTGAATTTGGGTGATTGGGATTTATTTGGGATTTGGTGCTTGGGATTTTGGATTTCATCGTCTTCCCCTAAGCCTCGGATCGAGTGTGTCTCGTAGGCCTTCTCCCAGAAGATTGAAAGAGAGAACCGTTATAAGAATAGCCAGTCCTGGGAAGAGGGTCAACCACCAGGCATCGAAGATGTAAGTTCTTCCCTCAGTGAGGATATTTCCCCAACTGGGAGCAGGTGGCTGAACTCCAAAGCCAAGAAAACTGAGGCCGGCTTCAACCAGTATCGCAGTTGCTACATCGAGTGTGGCAGTAACAAAAACTGGAGCCAAGGCATTGGGGAGGATGTGTCGAAAAATGATTCTGAAATCCTTCACCCCGAGGGCTTTGGCAGCCTGCACAAAATCCCTCTCCCTCAAGGAGAGGAATTCTGCTCGGACGAAACGCGACGTTCCCATCCAGGATGTGATTCCGATGACGACCATCACTTTAAAAAGACTGGGACCTAAAAGGGCAACGACCGTTAGGATGAGAAAAAAGGAAGGAAAGCAGAGCATGATATCAACGAAGCGCATCAAAAACGAATCCACCCATCCACCATAGTATCCCGCCACAGCTCCCACAAGGATTCCGATGAGGATGGAGATTGCCACAGCGACAAATCCCACCGACAGAGAGACTCTGGCTCCATGGAGCATTCGGCTGAAGACGTCCCTTCCCAACTGGTCTGTTCCAAAATAGTGCTTCACGGAAGGGGGTTTTAATTTGAGAGAGACGCCGGTCTTCCCTGGATCGTAAGGGGCAAGAAAGGAGGCAGAGCCCGCGATCAGGAAGGTGATGATAATGACCGCCATGCCTCCGACCGCAAGTCGATTCCTTTTAAAATAGCGCCAAAACGTTTTCGCTTGAGAATCCATTCAACGATCCAAAAGATTTATTCAAATCCCAAATCACAAATTCCAACTCCCAAATAAATTCCAAACCCCTATGTCCAAATGACCAAGACGATTTTGTTTGAGATTTTGAATTTTGAAAATTGGTGCTTATTTGGAATTTGGATTTTGGAATTTGGAATTTCCACTGTCTATCCATATCGAATTCGTGGATCGGCGATTCCGTAAAGGATGTCGGCCACGAAATTTCCGATGAGCACAAGTACTGCCGTGATCGTATTGATTGTCATCACTACAGGATAGTCTCTTGCAAGGACCGCCTGATAAGCCAATCGCCCAATCCCGGGCCAGGCAAAGACAGTCTCCATGATGATGGAACCGCCAATGAGCCCAGGGATGAGAAATCCAAAGAGGGTGATAATAGGAAGCAGAGCGTTGCGCAGGGCATGTTTGTAATAGACCGTTTCTTCTGGAAGCCCTTTGGCCTTTGCTGTCCGAACGTAGTCCTGACGAATCACCTCGAGCATGCTGGAGCGAGTGTAGCGTGAGAGGGCTGCGATACCATGGATGGCTAGAATGATCGAAGGAAGCATCAGGTGCCAGAGGCGGTCAAGAACGATCTCGGCCTTGGTGAAGTCCTCTGTCACAAAGGATCTCATCCCAAGAACTGGGTAGCCGAAGAGGTTGACCGTCCCCAGGATAAGAAGGTAGGCGAGCCAGAAGCTCGGAATGGAGATTCCCAGATAAGCACCAAAGGTTCCCAAATGGTCTAAGAAGGTATACTGCCGCTTCGCTGAAAAGATGCCGAAGGGAATTGCCAAGGAGAAGATGATGAGGATGGCCACCAGATTGAGGAGGAGGGTATTCCAGATTCTTTCTCCGATCTTTTCCAATACCGGCCTTCCATCCTTGAAAGAGTAAAGTTTTCCTGTGAAGAGACGTTGAAGCCACAAGAAGTACTGTTGATAGACGGGTTTATCCAAATCGTAATTCTTCTCCATCTGCTCGATGATCTTGGGTGAGACTTTAGGGTCTAAGGTAAGGGCGATCGGACTTCCGGGCGCTTGGGTGATGATCATCCAGGAAATGATGCTAATCCCGATGAGAGTAATCAGAGTATAAAGGAGACGTCGAAGGATAAATTGTGTCATCGTTATCTTTCTAATACGATTTCTTTAGGAACCGTCCACTTGATGAGATCGTACATCAAGCCTGCCTTCTCCATCCTTATTTCGCGAAGGATCTCCTTCCCAGTTTCGCCTTTTTCCAACAGTGCAAATTTCTTTTGAAGGGCAGAAATGCCCAGTGGCACATAGAGAAAGGTATAGGGTTGATCTTCAGCGATCAATTCATGGATCTGCCAATAGGTCTTCTTCCTCTTCTCGAGGTCGTACTCCCTCCTTCCTTCCTCCCAGAGGCGATCCACTTCGGGGTTTCGGTAAGAGATGAAATTGAACCCCTTCTCAATCTGGCTCGAGTGCCAGATTTCATAGGCGTCTGGGTCGACGGAGAGGCCCCAGCCCAGAATGCAGGCATCGAAATGTCTTGCATTGATGAAATTCTTAAGAAAGACGCTCCATTCATAGAGTTCAAAGGTCACATCGATTCCGATCTCTCGAAGTTGCCTCTGGACCAGGACGCCCACATCCCGACGGGTTTCATTACCGCTGTTGGTGATCAGGGTGAAACGAAATGGTTTGCCGTCGCGGTCTAAGATGCCGTCCCCATTGGTATCCTTCCAACCTGCCTCAGCCAAAAGCTGGCGGGCTTTTTGGGGATCGAAAGGGATCGCTTTTACAGAAGGATTAGCATACCAGAGGTGATTGGGAAAAGGGCCAGTGGCCACCGTTCCTAAACCGTAGAGTACGTACTGAACAATCTCTTCGCGATTGATTGCATGGGTGAGGGCAAGGCGTACCCGTTTATCTTTGAAGAGGTCATTTTTGAAATTATATCCAATGTAGGTGTATCCGAGACTCGGTTGGGAGTAGGCTTTCAGAAAAGGAACTTGACTCATCCGACGAAACTGGTGGGGAAACACACCTGAATAGTCGATCCCTCGTGTAAGAACCTCCATCTCACTGAGCGAGGTCTCCGGAATGATTCGATAGATGATCCGATCTAAATGGGGTCTTTTTTCAAAATATCGGAGGTTGGCTTCGACAATGATCTTCTCGTCGCTTACCCACTCGATAAACCGGAACGGACCAGTTCCGACCGGTTTGCGGTTGAATGGGGTGGTATTGATCTCTTCCTTTTCCAGAAGGTGTCTTGGAATGATTCCGATGCCCCAAGTTTCGAGACCCGGTGAGAAGGGTTGCTTATAGGTCACACGGAAAGTATAAGAATCCAATACCTCGGCCTTCTTCACCAATTCGTAACTGCTTCGCCGGACTGTATTGGTCTTCTCATCCATAATCTTTTCGTAAGTGAACTTCACATCATGGGCAGTGAACTCCTTCCCATCGTGCCAGAGGACACCCTTTCGCAAAAAGAATGTGATCTCGGGCTCGAGGCCACCCTTGACCTTCCAGGATTCTGCTAACTCTCCAACAAAGCCTTGCAGATCTCTGTCGTATTTGATCAGCCCGCTAAAGACGAGGGAGTTGATTTCGCTTGAGGCTGAGTCCTGGGCAAGGATAGGATTGAGAAAGGAGGCATCGCCGATCGAACTGATGATCAATTGGTTGACTTTTTGGGGAGGTCGAGAGCCGACAAAGACAATATTGATTCCCAGTAGGATGAGAAAAAGGATTGGAGAGATGAAGAGAAGGGTTTTGATCCTCAGAGAGTATTTCCTTTCTAAAAGGGACTTTTAAAGAACATTATAGAGGAAAAGATTTTTCTTAACAACTCAACAATAATCCCCTCTTGTCCCCCCTTTCGCAAAGGGGGGGTAGGGGGGATTTGTTACCGGTTGGTCACCAAGACCTTGAAGCCCATCCGAGAGAGTTTTTCCGCCATCCCTAATGCCGATTCCCTGGTTTCGAATTGGCCAACTCTGACGCGATGATATTCCTGGGTAAGAGTCTCCACTGTGGTCACGTAGACATTCTCAAAGCTTTTTCTTAACTCTTCAGCTAATCTTTGTGCTCTGGTCTCATCGATGAAGGAGCCCACCTGGAGGGTGAATCGCTGAATCTGTTCGATTACGGGACCGATGACTTCCACTTTGACGAAGGCCGTTCCCTTTTCCCACATCCCCAGAATCTTGGCAGCAGCATGGGAGAGGTCGATGATTCTATCCTTTACAAATGGACCTCGGTCGTTCACCTTCAACTCAAGGGTTCTCCCATTCTCAAAATTGGTGACCATCACCATGGTGCCCAGAGGGAGAGTATTATGGGCACAGGTGAGTTGATACATGTCGTAGATCTCACCGCTCGAAGTAGGTCTCCCGTGGAATTCGCCTCCGTACCAGGAGGCGATCCCATATTGAACCCCTCTGCTCTCTCTCTTTTCAATCTTCTCTTCTTTGATCTCCTCCTTTATCACCTCTTTCCTTTCAGGAGGAGGAATTCTCCTTTCTTCGATGATGATCCGGTGCTTTGGCCCACAGGCCGTCAAAAGGAAGAAGGTAAGAAATAGACCGATATAGGATGAGAAGCGTGAATTAAAAAGTTTAAATCTCTCCATACCATACAGGAAGACTCTCGCCATCTCTATTGGCTTTCCACCAGAACCTTCTGAATCTGGGGCTTAAGCCTGGGGAGGTCTTCCTTAATTGTTCTCCAGACTTCATTATAGTCGACGCCAAAATAGAAATGGATCAGCCTATCCCGCATGCGAGCCATTTGTAACGCGCCATGAGTTCGGGTTTTAACGCCCTAAGTGTTCTCAAAATCTCATCTCTTGTGTTCATGGTTTCGTCACCCAGGTAATGGTTTAAAAAGTTTCTATTCTATGTTCCTTGTGTCTACCTTTTCATCGCCCTCATTGTACCAGAGATCCTTCCTTTTGATCGAGAGATTTCTCGATGAAGTTTGTAGAGCGAGCGATCCTCTGGGCACATCATCGCTCGCTTGGATACGGATTTCTCCGAGATGAAATTGATCCTTTAACTTCAAAATATTTTCATTCCTCTGCCCCCTTAAATTCGAGACCTCTTTTGGATGGCAGAGGAAGAAGGCACTCGACCCATTTCGGGAGACTTTGAGGAGATATTGGGCCATCTCAAGAAAGATGACCGAATCGATGAGTTGACGGAAGGCCGGATGGTAAGGTCCCGCAAGAATGTTTCTCTCCAGCTCACTCGTTGGTTGAAGGCCAATCCGCGCAACCGGAATGGATGCCGTCTCCAATTTGAGGAGTCCTTTCTTAAGCCATTGAATCGCCTCATCCAAGGATAAAGGAGAATACTTTCCAGACCTCGAGAGTCTTTCAAGAGGGGCCCCCTTGAGCACCAGTGTGGGATGGATCCTTACAAAATGGGGTTTGAGGTCGATGATTTGATCAAGAGTCTGTAGAAAACGATCCAAAGTATCACCAGGAAGGCCGATCATCAACTGAATACCCACCTCAAAACTACGGCATCTTAATCGTGAGACCGCAGAGACGGTATCGTCTGCACAATGGCCTCTCCTGGCAAGGATGAGAACTTGATCGTCCATCGACTGCGCTCCGATCTCCACGGTCTTCACCTGGTGATCTTTAAGCAGGGAGAGAACCTCGTCATCCAAGGCATCGGGTCTGGTAGAGATGCGAATGGAATCGATCAAACCAGAAGCGAGGAAGGGCTGAATCTCTTTCAGATAACGGATTTGATCCTCTTTTTTGATTGCCGTAAAACTTCCACCGTAGAAACCAGCCTGTTTCTCTCTTTTCTTATCAGAAGGGAGGTTGGCGAGAGAGGCTTCGATGAATCTTCGGACAAAAGATGGAGATGGGACTTCGGTGGCTGTCACGTTCTGGTTGCAGAAGAGACAGCGCTCACGACAACCCGCATTAGGAAGAAAAATGGGAATGATCAGAGGATTCATGGATCTCCTCTTAATGTCAAATGTCAAAATCCAAATTTCAAATAAATGTCAAATTCCAAATGTCAAAATTTAATAGAATCCTTTGAACTTTGGTTTTGAGTCATTTGGATTTCATTTGAAATTTGAGCTTTGTCATTTGATGATTTAAGCCCTTCCAGGGCGTTCTTGGCTGCTTCTTGCTCGGCTTCCTTTTTACTCTTCCCCCATCCGATTCCTTTGACTTCCCCGTTGATGAGCACAGAGGCCTGAAATCGTTTATCGTGGTCCGGACCAGATTCTTTCACTACCCGATATTCTGGAGAGAAGCCATGAATTCGTTGAGCCTGTTCTTGAAGGAGGCTCTTACAATCTTGAAAAAGGGGAGATGAGGTTTCAGGTTGGAGATAAGGCGCAAGGAGATTTTTAAGAATGTCTAAGACGGGTTGGAATCCAGAATCCATGTAGATGGCTCCGAACAAGGCCTCATAGGCGTTGGCCAAGATGGAAGATTTCTTCCTCCCTCCATTAAGTAGTTCGCCTTTTCCAAGGAGGAGATGTTCTTCTAATCGAATTTGACTGGCGAGAAGGGCCAGGGAGCTCTTTTTGACCAAGTGAGCCCTCCTCATGGAGAGAGTTCCTTCTTGAGCATCAGGAAATTTCTGAAGGAGCAGGTGGCTCACTGCAAGGTTGAGGACGGCATCGCCAAGAAATTCTAGGACCTCATTTGATGCTTTGATTGATGAATTGGTCTCATTGATAAAAGACCGATGGGTGAGAGCCTTATTTAGCCATTCGATCTCATTAAATCGATAACCAAGACGTCCTTCCAATTCCCTTAATGATACCAACCGCTCCTCGTCCACCCTATCTCTCCACTACTTCTCCGGTTACACCATTTTCTTCCAATCCAGTCACCCTTACCGTCCATTCTTGGTTGATCCAATCAGGGTTTCTCTGAGATTCCCCATCGTGGGTAAGAAGAACGGGGATATAGTTGCGTGAAAGTCCTTTCCATCTTCCGGTCTCTTTTTCTCTTCGATCCTCCACCAAGACCTTCAACTCCTTATAAAGAAACTGTCCATAGAAGGTCTGACGTTTCTTTTTTCCCAACTGCCTCATCAGCTCAGCCCTCTTTTTAATCTCTCCCTCCCCTACTTGCTGAGAAAATTGGGAGGCAGGCGTTCCTTTTCTCTTAGAAAAAGGGAAGATATGGAGATAAGAGAGGGAGAGGGATTCAATCAAATCATAGGTCCGTTTGAAATTTTCTTCTGTCTCGCCAGGAAATCCCACGATCACATCTGCTCCGATGGAGAGTTCTGGAATCCTCTGATGAAGCTCATGGATGAGATTGAAAAGGAAAGGACGATCATAATATCGATTCATCCTTTGTAGAATCTCATCATCTCCGCTCTGGAGAGGGATGTGGAGGTGAGGACAGATTTTGGCCGATTGGGACAGAAAGGAGATGAGGTTCGCTGAGAAATCCAGTGGCTCGATCGAACTGAGTCGAATCCGATGGGGGGTATCCTCCTCTTCGATTCGCCTGAGGAGTTCTTCCAAGGAAAAGGGAGGACTAAGGTCCAGCCCATAAGAACCGATGTGAATTCCCGTGAGCACGACTTCTTTAAAGCCTCTCTCTTTCAATACTTTTAAATGTTCAAGGACCTTATCCGGAGCAAAGCTTCTTCCTCGACCCCTGGCATGGGGAACGATGCAATACGTACAATGGGCATCGCATCCATCTTCAATTTTTAGGAAGGCCCGGGTGTGGCGATGGAAAGAGGGGAGGGGAAAATCCGAAAAGACCTTCTCTTCCTGAATATCGGAAACTTGAATTTGAGGAAGTTCACCCTTTTGCATCAGAGGAAGAAGATCAGGAATATGGATCTTTTCTTTATTTCCCAAAACATATTGGACCCCTTCAATCCTTGCCATCGTTTTTGGCTCTACGTGTGAATAACATCCGGTGATGATGATCAAGGACTTTGGATTGGATCGATGGGCCCTTCTGACCATCTGTCTGGACTCAAAGTCGGCCCGGTGGGTGACAGCACAGGTATTGATAATTGTGATATCCGCCCTTTCTCCAAAAGGGACGAGGCTGTATCCCCTCTGCTCCAAGGCGCTCATAAGGGCCTCAGATTCAAACTGATTCACCTTGCAACCGAGCGTGGCAATCGCTACTGTTGTCATAGCTATTAAAGTCGTGTCAGCCTGACATTTCCCCAGACACCCATCCTCTCCCCAACGATGATGAGCATCCCTGAAACGCCTTCGATCTCTTTTCCTCTTTCCAGACCCAATTCGATATCCTTCTTCTCTTTGACGACATTTCCGACGGCAGTCGCTGCTGCGTCGGCAAGGGCTGCAGATCTGGAGAGGATGCAGACAGCGTCTGCCTTTCCAAAACTGAGGGAGTGACCAACCGTTCCTGAAGAGGTGCAGACACTAAGAGGGGAATCTTCGGGGCCAATAAGAATTCCTATCTTAAGGGTGAGTGGAGAATCGCCTGCATAGATTCCAATCGTTCGCTCTTTAGACGTGGCGAGATAGATGTCCCCCCCATTCTCAACAATCACCTCTTCTGAGAATTTAAGCAGGTCTTTTGAAACCCATTCGGCCATCGCTCCAGCTACAGCGGCCATTGGGCCAACTTGTGCTAACCGAGACGTTCGAATCATCTCCTGAACAATCTCTGGGGCATAGGGATCATCTTTGATGGGGAAGAGGCTCTTATGGAATTCGGGATTCATTTCGATATAGGTTTCGAGTTGATGGCGGTATTTCAGAACCGATTCTCTGGCCTGTTGATAGAGATCACTCCTTGCCCGAACGAGAAGGTCTGTCTCCTTAACGATGACCTCGAATTTGAAGAGGTCATCGGTTTTTACTAAATTTCGATAAGTCCGTTTTTCATACATCTTCGGACCGCTAAAAATTGGAATAATAACATTATAATACTTAAATGGATTTGCCGTCAAAGCCCCTGTTTTCATTTGGGAAGGATACAAAAATGGCCGATACGAAGATCGGCCATTTCAGAGATTTTCAAAATAGAATGAGGTTCTTATAGATACTCCTGAATCAGGATTTCGGCGATCTGGATGGCATTGAGTGCAGCGCCTTTACGGATATTATCCGAAACGACCCACATATTAATCCCATTCGGAATCGACTCGTCCTCACGAATCCTTCCGACAAAGGTCTCATCCTTGCCTGCTGCATGGATGGCCAAAGGATATTCGAACTTTTTGGGATTGTCCACCACGACCACACCCGGAGCCTTCGAGAGAATCTCCCTTACCTCTTGAGCTGTCAATTTTTTCTCTGTCTCGATATTGACCGATTCCGAATGGCCATAGAAGACCGGCACCCTCACGGTGGTGGCAGTCACACCGATCGAATTGTCCTCCATGATCTTCTTCGTCTCGTTGACCATCTTTATCTCCTCTTTGGTGTAACCATTGTCAAAGAAGACGTCGATGTGGGGAAGACAATTGAAGGCGATCTGATGGGGATAAACCTCCTTCTTGATCTCCTGCTGGTTGTAAATGGCGAGAACCTGAGACTCCAATTCCTTGATGGCCCTCTTTCCCGTTCCTGAAACCGCTTGATAAGTTGAGACGACGACTCGTTTAATCCGGGCCGCATCATGGATAGGTTTCAGGACCACAACCATCTGGATGGTCGAGCAGTTGGGGTTTGAAATAATATTCTTATTTGGATACTGGGCGATCGCATGGGCATTCACCTCTGGAACGACCAACGGGACTTGAGGGTCCATCCGAAAGGCGCTGGTGTTGTCAATGACAACACAGCCTGCCCCGCCCGCGATGGGTGCGAACTTTTCGCTCACTGACCCTCCTGCAGAGAAGAGGCCAATATCAACCCCGGCAAAGGAGTTTTCATTCAACACCTCCACTGTATAGGGCTTCCCTTTAAACTCTATCTTCGTACCTGCCCCCCTTGTGGAAGCGAGTAGTTTCAATTTGTCCACCGGAAAGTCTCTCTCCTCCAAAATCGACACCATCTCATTGCCAACTGCGCCAGTGGCTCCTACCACTGCCACATTGTATTTCTCTTTTTTCATGGACTCCTCCATCTCCTACAAAAACAGGGATGTTCTTGTGAACACCCCTGTTCTTCAGGATACCCCGTTGTATCAGTTTATAAATAGGAAAAAAAAGGGAGGTTGTCAAGAGGGAAATTTGAGATTTCTGATTTGGGATTTGATGCTTCAAATTTGGAGTTTCTATTTCATATCTTTCCTCTTTTTTTCTTTTTGCGGAGGTGGGGGATCAATCCCCCGTCCCTGATTAACTCCTGCATAAAAGCCGGAATAGGTTTTGCAAAGAACTTTCTCTTTTGCGTAATGTCAAAGATCTCACCCGTCGTAAGATTCACTCGAACCCGATCGCCTTCCTTTATTTCAATTGAGGCTTCCGAAGATTCGAGAAGTGGAAGGCCAAGACGGAAACCATTTCGGTAAAAGATTCTGGCAAAACTCTTTGCGATGATACAGGAGATTCCGGCTGCCTTCAGAGCAAGGGGTGCATGTTCCCGGGATGAGCCACAACCGAAATTCCTTTCGGCCAGCAAAATGTCTCCCTTTTTAACCTCTTTCTTAAACTCAGGTCGCTCATCCTCCATCAAATGTTTCGCTAGTTCCTTCTCATCGGGCTGATTGAGGTAACGGGCAGGAATGATGGCATCCGTATCGACATCGGAACCAAATTTCCAGATCCTTCCTTCGATCTTCATAATTTCCTCAAAAGAAGGGGTCAAGGATTCGGGGGTTCAAGTCTACCGTAAATAGTTTTGAGTTGTTAGTTTGGAGTGTTTAGTTTAATTTTCCGAACTCTGAACTCAGAACTTTCAATTCCGCATTCCCTGCCTGCGGCAGGCAGGCGAAATCCGAATTCCGCAATTATATTATCACTTGAACCCTAGACCCCTTGGCCCCTTTTTTTATTATTTCTTCTGGATGGCAGATTCTTCCCTTGATGGCACTCGCCGCAGCCACGGCAGGGCCGGAGAGATAGATTTCGCTTTCTGCATGCCCCATCCTTCCGCGAAAATTGCGATTGGTCGTCGCCAAAGCCCTCTCCCCTTCGGCCAAAACGCCCATATGGCCACCGAGACATGGACCGCAGGTGGGCGGGCTGACTACAGCGCCAGCTGAAAGAAATATTTCAATGAGACCCTCTTTCAATGCTTGACGATAGATTTCTGGGGTACCAGGAATGATGATGAGCCTTAGAGAGGGAGCGATCTTTCTTCCCTTTAAGATCTTAGCTGCCACTCTTAAGTCATCGAGATGACCGTTTGTACAAGAACCGATGACTACCTGATCGATCTCAATCTTTCCAACTTCTCTTACATCCTTAACGTTTGATGGGATGTGAGGAAGGGCAACCAGCGGGTGAATTTTTGACACATCATATTCTTTGATATCAGCATAGTGTGCCTCTCGATCGCTAAGATAGACTTTATAAGGCCTTTTGGTTCTGGGTTTAATGAACCGAATAGTAATTTCATCCGGTTCAATAATACCATTTTTTGCTCCAGCCTCGATTGACATATTGGTCATGGTGAATCGGCTTGACATAGATAGAGTTCGGATCGTTTCTCCACAAAACTCCATGGCCTGATAGAGGGCTCCATCTACACCGATGTCACCAATGGTGAAAAGGATCAAGTCCTTTCCTGAAACCCATGGATTAAGCTTCCCGTAATAGATAAGTTTTAAGCTTTCTGGAACCTTAAACCAAAGCCTTCCTGTAATCATAGCAGCTGCGAGGTCCGTGCTGCCCACGCCAGTTGAGAAGGCTCCAAGAGCCCCATAAGTGCAGGTATGACTATCAGCACCGGCAACCACATCTCCGGGAAGGACCAACCCCTTTTCTGGAAGGAGTAGGTGTTCAATCCCTGCTTCTCCAATTTCAAAAAAATTGTTGAGGTGATGAGCCTTTGCAAACTCCCTGAGGATTTTACACTGTTCAGCAGAGAGGATGTCCTTAGCAGGGGTGGAGTGGTCAGGGACCAGAACGATGCGATCTCGATGAAAAACTTTTTTAGCCCCGATCTCTCTAAAAGTATTGATGGCAAGGGGGGCAGTAATATCATTTGCAAGGGCCAGATCGATCCGAACATCGAGGAGTTCACCAGGGAAGATATGTTTCCTGCCAGCATGGACGGCCAGAACCTTTTCCGTGATCGTCATCGGCGGGGTTTTGACCATGACTACATCCCCACCAGCTTCTGTTTCTTGAATTCCATCTTATTGAGGGCATTGATGTAAGCCTTAGCGCTGGCCACGATCACATCGGTGTCTGCGCCCTGACCGATGACCGTCTGACCCTTCTCCTCCAATCTCACCGTCACCTCCCCTTGTGCCTCTGTTCCACTGGTGATGGCGTTAATGGCAAACTGCAAGAGTTTTGACTTCGTGCGAGTGATCTTCTTGATTGTCTTGAATGTGGCATCCACTGGCCCATCCCCAAAACCTGCCTCTTGAATGACTTTTCCATCGACCTCCATCTGAACTGTGGCCGTAGGAACTGTGACATTCCCTGCAACGACATTGAGGTAGACCAATTTAAAGCGGTGGGGCATTCTGAGAACCTCTTCCACCACGATCGACTCGATATCCTCGTCGTAGATCTCACGCTTCTTGTCTGCTAACTGTTTGAATCGATTGAAGGCAAGTTCCAGATCTTCTTCAGCGATTCGATATCCCAATTCCTTCACTTTCTCCTTAAAAGCATGCCTTCCGGAGAGTTTACCTAAGACGATGGAGGTCTTTTGAATACCCACTGATTGCGGCGTCATGATTTCATAGGTCAATTTCTCCTTCAGGATACCGTCTTGATGAATTCCAGATTCGTGGGCAAAAGCATTGGCACCAACGATGGCTTTGTTGGGCTGAACAACCATGCCGGTAATCTTCGAGACAAGGCGACTGGTGGCAAAGATGTGTTTAGGGATGATCTGCGTATGAAAGGGCAAAAGATCTTTTCGTGTCCGGATGGCCATGACCACCTCTTCGAGAGAGGTGTTTCCTGCCCTCTCACCGATCCCATTGATGGTGCATTCCACCTGTCTGGCGCCATTCTGAATAGCAACAAGGGAGTTCGCAACAGCTAACCCAAGGTCATTATGGCAGTGAACGCTCAATGTCACCTTTTCTATTCCCTGGACTCTCTGCCGGATGGTTCGGATGAGAGCTCCAAACTCAGAGGGAATGGCATAACCTACGGTGTCAGGAATGTTGATGGTGGTTGCGCCTGCACGAATGGCTGCTTCGATAACTGCTATGAGAAATTGGACATCGCTTCGGGTGGCATCCTCCGCAGAGAATTCGACATTTTCACACAGAGTCTTTGCATACCTTACCGCTTTAATTGCCTCATCCAAGACCTCGTCCCGGGTCTTACGCAATTTGTATCTGAGATGGATATCAGAAGTAGCAATGAATGTGTGCAATATTGGGAACCTGGCGAACTTCATCGCATCCCAAGCCCTCTCAATATCTTGGCGATTGGTACGTGCCAGTGCAGCAACCCGAGAACGCCGGACAGTTTTTGCAATCTCCCTAACCGCCTCGAAGTCTCCTTCTGATGAGATGGGGAAACCGGCTTCGATGATGTCAACATTTAGTTTCTCCAATTGTTCGGCGATCCTTACCTTTTCAGCGACGTTCATCGTGGCTCCGGGGGATTGCTCCCCATCCCTTAGAGTAGTGTCGAAAATTTTGACGAGTCCGCTCATCTTCTTTCCTCTCCTTTAAGTAAGAAACATGACCGTGTCCCTGCCTACCGCAGGCAGGCGTGTTCTGTGTCGTTTAATTCATTATTTTTAACTCATAACTCAAAAAACTTCCATCGCCTTTTTGTAGAACTTTTCTTCTTCCCATATCTTCGCTTCAATGCGAAGGGCTCGAATAGGAAGATGACGGATATTTAATAGTTTTAATTTTACCATATCCTTTTCCGTAGTCACAAACAAATCGACTCCCTTACCTTGTTTTTCGAGGAGGGCCAAATCTTCTGGTTTGTAAAGATAGTGGTCTGGGAAGATCAACGCTTTTGTCATCTCAGCCCCATATTTCTTCAACAGGGAAGAAAAGTAGTTCGGGTTTGCGATCCCCGAAAGGGCGAGAATCTTCTTTCCTCTAAGGGAATGGATCTCCTCCGACTCCTCATTCGGGCCGATCAACCCCAAGGGTTCGTAGTGGCTATGGAATACTGGTGATGAGGGATGGATTCTATGGAGTTTCTCCTCCAAGGGTTGACATGCCTTCAAGTCCTCTACCTTGGTAAGAAGGAAGAGGTGGGCTCTGCGGAGATGAGAGAGAGGCTCTCTCAGGATGCCCCTCGGTAGAAGATGGTGATCACCGAAACCAACCTGTGAGTCGATGAGTAGGATATTCAAATCTCGATGGAGCTGAAGATGCTGATAACCGTCATCCAGGAGGAGTCCGCCAATGTTGAATCGTTGAAGTGCCATCTGTCCATTTATGAACCGATCTTTGCCGACAAGGATAGGAATTCCCTTAAGGGATTTGGCCATCAGAAAAGGTTCGTCGCCCGACTCTTCCGGTGAGAGAAAGACGTTTTGGCCATCGCTCACCAACGGCCCAGAAGTCTTCTTTCCCATATAGCCTCTGCTCAGAATGGCCACCGGGACTCCCCTCTTTACCAGCTCCCTCGCTAAGGCTATTACTAAAGAGGTTTTGCCGGTTCCACCTACAGTGATATTGCCCACACTGATGACTGGGCAGGAGAGGTGTTTGGGCTCCTTGAGACCGAAGGTATAGAAGAAGGTTCTCGCCCGCACCACCCCTCCATAAGGGAGCGAGAGAAGATGGAATGGAAGAAGAAGTATCTTTGTCCCAAAGGACTTCTCTTTCTGATAAAGAAGTCTATCGATGCGCCACTTCATCTTGTTTATTTAACAAAAACGTGACCGTGTCCGTGTTTCGTGTCCGTCCAAACTCTATCCCTTCGAACCCCACAGCTTTGGGCTTTGAACTTTCAGCTTATGTCGATCATCAATGGATTTGAGGAACAGTCGAATTTCCTCAAAGGTCCTTTCGGTTGCGCCACGATGTTTCTGAAGGAACTGATAGCCTTTTTCTCCTATTTCATTTCTTGCCCTTTCGTCAGAAAGGAGGCGCTTCAAATGGAAGGCAAGATCGTCCTTCCCTTTCACCTCGATGGCTGCCCCGGCTTCGATCAAATGACGGGAGACTTCTGAGAAATGGAACATATGGGGACCGAACAGGACACACTTTTTGAAGAACAGAGGTTCAAGAGGGTTATGGCCACCTACGGGGACAAGACTTCCACCGATGAAGACCAAAGTCCCGAGAGTGTAAAGATTCATCAATTCACCCATGGTATCGAGCAGGATCACCTCTGGCGGTTCCTCCTTCAGCTCTCCACCGAATTTCTCCTGATCCACGGCAAGCAACGTCCTCCTCATCCACGAAATGGACTCTTTTTTTAAGATCTGCTCCACCTCCGGCAACCGCTGAAGGTGGCGCGGGGCCAAGATGAGGACGAGATGGGGATCGATTTTTCTCAGATCCTTGAGAAGGCTAAGCAAGATCTCCTCCTCTCCGGTGTGAGTGGATCCTGCGATGAGAAGGGTTTCGTTCCCCCGGAGATGGAGAGATCTCGCCATCTCCTCCATGGCTTCTTGGGTGAGAAAGGAGGAGGGTTGGTCGAACTTTAAATTTCCCGACACCCGCGTCCTGTCGATCGTTGCTCCCATCTCAACGATGCGGTTTCGATCCTCTTCGGTCTGCATCAAGAAAAGGGAGATGTATTTCAAACAATCTTTAAAAAAGAATTTAAAGAAAAGGTAATGCCGAAATGACTCCTCTGAGATCCTTCCATTGAAGAGGATGATGGGAATCCCCTTCTTTCCGCAGGACCGGAGGAGGTTGGGCCAAAGTTCTGTCTCGGCAATAAGCAGAAGGCTGGGCTGAATTCTTCTAATCGATCTTTGGATGGTGAGAGGATGGTCGATCGGAAAGAAAAGGACGCGATCGGCCTCAGCGACGTGAGTTTTGGCGGCCTCATTTCCTGTTGGTGTTATCGTGGTCATGACGATCTTACACTGAGGAAACTCTTTTTTGATCCTCTTTAAAAGAGGAATTGAACAGAATACCTCTCCGACGGATGCAGCGTGGACCCAAATTGGTCTTTTGAAGGATAGATCCGTGAAGAATCCTATCCGCTCAGTCAGTTCCTTTCGAAATCGCTTTCGGACAAGACCCTTTAGAAAGAAGTAGGGGGCAGAAAAGATGAGGATGAAGGTAAGGAGAATATTATAAAGTTGATGGATCATCGAACCCAAACGTCCCCTTCACCCTCCCCTCTCCCCTTGGGGGAGAGGGATGGGGTGAGGGGAATCAAAATAGTGGTCCGCTCTCTCTGTTAGCTCATTGAGGCGCTTTTCCAAGAGGGCTCGCTTTTCCTCCATATGAGTGCGGTCCCCATCGGGATCCACAACGATGGGCTCCCCCCAAATGAAGACCCCCTTTGAGAAAGGATAGGGGAGGAGAAAATGATCCCAAGTTTTAAAAACCTTCTTCTTTGAAGCGCTAAAACTGATCGGGACAACCGGCCTTCCCGTCAGTTTGGCCAGTTCGATCACGCCAATTTGGACACGATAGCGAGGACCTCTTGGTCCATCTGGAGCGATGGCGATATCCGATCCGTTTTGATGGGCTTTGACCATTTGCTTAAAGGCAGAGAAACCCCTTCGATAGGTAGAGCCCAAAATCGCATGGAAGCCAAATCGCGTGAGAGATTTTCCCACCACCTGACCATCCCGGTGGGAGGAAACGAGGAAACTCAATTTCTTGCCTCTATAAATAAGGGGCATCATCAAAAGTCTTCCATGCCAGAAGGCGCCGATGGCAGGCACCCCTCTCTCCCAGAAGGACCTTGGAATCTCGGGGTTGATCTCTTCAAATCGCATGGTTCGGCCCAAGAACTTGATGGTCCAATAAGCTAACCATGAACCCCACCAAGAGACCAATTTTTTTTTCAGAGGCTTGAATAGCATCTTATTAAATTCGGAATTCGGAATGTGGATTTCGGAATTGAATTCCGCACTCCGCAATCTACATTCCGCAATCGGATTTTAGTAGACCTTCTTCACTTTAGTCTCCTTCCAGACTCTTACGCCATCATCTTTGAACTGAAGATCGTAGAGCCGGCGATACTCACCGCTGAGGGCCATCAGTTCCTCATGAGTGCCTTCTTCCACAATCCGACCATCGGAGAGGACAATGATGCGATGGGCATTTCGAATGGTGGAGAGCCGATGGGCGATGACAAAGACCGTTCGGCCTTTCATCAGGCGTTCGAGGGCCCTTTGAACCTCTATTTCAGAATCGGAATCGAGGGACGAGGTTGCTTCGTCCAATATCAGGATGGGTGCATTCTTTAAAAGGGCTCTGGCGATGGAGAGGCGCTGGCGTTCACCACCCGAAAGTTTTACCCCTTGCTCACCAATGACGGTGTCAAAGGCCTGGGGAAGCTTCTCTATAAAATCGTGAGCATTGGCTGCCTTGGCAGCTTCGATGATCTCTTCATCAGAACTTTTCATATGGCCGTAGGCGATGTTATTTCGTACCGTGTCATTAAAAAGGATAGTCTGCTGAGTCACCAGACCGATCTGATCTCTTAACGATTTGAGAGTGGCCCTCCGAATGTCAACCCCATCGATGAGAATTTGGCCCTCATCGACATCATAGAAGCGAGGCAGAAGATTGACCAGGGAGGTCTTCCCTGCTCCGCTCATTCCTACCAGGGCGATCACCTCACCCACCTTTACATGGATGGAGATCTCTTTGAGCACGGCTTCTGATCCATATTTAAAAGTGACATTTTGGAGATCGATCCCTTTTGAGATTGCTGGAAGGGAGATGGCTCCCTCTTCTTCTTTGATGTCTAAGGGAGTATCGAGGAGTTCGAAGACTCGCGTTGCAGCTGCCAAGCCTTCCTGAATCTCAAGGTTGACCTTGCTCAGATCTCGAACAGGAGCATAGAGCATGAAAAGGGCGGCCATGAACGAGAAGAATGTCCCTGGAGTCAATTCTCCTCGAACGACGCTGTAACCACCGACCCAGATGATCAGAGCCACCGCCAATCCCCCGATCAGTTCCATGAGTGGGTGAGAGAGGGCCCTGATCCTTATCCGTTTGAGAATAATTTGGAAGAAGCGCTCGTTCTCTTCAGCAAAACGGCGCTTCTCATACTCTTCCATATTGAAGGCCTTCACAATCCGGTTCCCGGTAATGGTCTCGTGAAGGAACGTGGTGATCGAACCCATTCGCTGTTGACTCTTCCGGCTAAATTTCCGAAGCCTCTTTCCAAATTCCTTTATGGGAAAGAGCACGATTGGGAAGATGACGAATGCAATGATGGCCAATTTCCAATTGCGGTAGAAGACCACGCCGACGAGCCCCATGATGGTAAAGGCGTCTTTGACAAGGCCAGTAATGGCATTGGAGACCGCACCCTGAAGAAGGTTGACATCGTTCGTAATCCGAGAAATCAAGAGACCAGTGGGCGTCTTGGTAAAGAAGGAAAGGGAGAGATTCTGGAGATGATTGTAGAGTTTCTCCCTCATATCTGCGACAACCCTCAGACCTACGAAGTTCATCAGGTAGGCCTGGCCGTAATCGAAAATCCCTTTGAGGAGAAAGAGAAGGATGATGGCGATGGGTAGAAGAAAGAGCATCCTCATATCTTTCTTGAGGAAGACATCGTCCAGCGCGGGTTTCACGAGGAATGCCTGGGCCGCTGTCAAGAGAGAGACGAAGACCATAAAGATCATGGCCAAGGCCAACTTGATCCTATAAGGCTTTACTAAATGGAGGAGTCTTCGATAAATGGACATCTCATGCCTCCCCTTCGTTTAACAAGGATGTGACGATGCTGGCTGCCCGTTGGGCCGCTCCGAATTCTCCCAGACTTTGACGCACCTCTGCCATCGCTTCGGTCATCCGCCGCCGTAGGATCGGATCCCTCAAGATACGAAGGGCTTCGTCAGCAATTCTTCTTGGATTGGCATCGTTCTGGATCAGTTCCGGTGCGATCTCTTTTTCCGCCACCAGATTCACAAGGCCGATATGATCCACGTGAATCAATGCCCTGCCAATCCAATAGGAGAGGAAAGAGACTTTATAAATGATGACCATAGGCTTTCCGAGGATTGCCGCCTCCAGGGTCGCCGTTCCCGATGCTGTGATCAGAAGCTCGGAGATGTTCATCACATCGTAGGTCCAACCTTCAACCACTTTCACAGGCACGGAAATATTTCTCATCCAGGGTGATAAGGTCGTTTCAGGAATGCCTGGAGCCAAAGGAATGATGAACTGAAGATCTGAAGTCTCCTTTTGAAGGAGTTGAGTTGAAGCAAGAAGCGGAGGAAGGAGTCTTTTCACCTCGTGCATTCGGCTCCCAGGGAGCAAGGCAATGGTTCTCCATTTCGGATTGAGGCCGAAGCGTTCGAAGGCGGTCTCTTTCGAGAGGGTGGGCTTCACGATATCGAGCAAGGGATGACCTACCCATTCGACATCGACTCCTGCCGCTTCATAGAAGGGAATCTCAAAAGGGAAGAGGACGATCATTTTCTTCACCCATCGAGCGATCAGATTAACCCTTTTAGGCCTCCAGGCCCAAACCTGAGGGCTGATATAATAGACGATTGGAATACCCTTGCGATGCGCAATCTTTGCCAATCGGAGATTGAAGTCAGGGAAGTCGATAAGAATGATCAGATCTGGCCTCTCCTGATCGAGGGACTGCTTCAATCCTCGTAGGGCTTTCATGATGGATCCCATTTTGAAAAGGACTTCCGTTATTCCAACGACCGAGAGGGATTGGGAGTGGTAGAGGATTTTCATCCCCATCTTTTCTAAACGGTCGCCTCCGACGCCGAGGAACTGGATTTCCGGATCGATGCGGTGGATGGCTTCCATCAATTGGCCGCCATGAAGGTCGCCAGAAACTTCTCCAGCAACCATCAAAATCTTCTTCGGTCTCATCGTCAGTCCAATCGTCACTGGGCTTCTTTTTTTCCAAGGCCTTCCCCGATTTTCTGGATGATCTGGAGTGCCATCTCCAGCGCCCGCTTTCCATCCCATCCAGAGACACGAGCAGGGTTCCGGCTTCTTACGCTCTCTATGAAAGAATGGATCTCAGCCTCCAAAGAGTCGACCTTCTTGACAGGAATCTCTTCTGTGGCAATTTCGGGGATCTTATCTTTCCTCGAATGATCCACCCTCTTGGAGAAAGAGACCTTTTGAGAGAGGTAATCGATGGAGAGGGTGCCATCGGCAAGATAGATTCGCGTTCTTCGGGTCTTCTCCTTGGAGACCCGGCTTGCCGTTAAATTGGCTGTGCATCCATTTTCGAACTCGATCCGGGCGTTGGCAATGTCGGAGTGGAGGGTGAGGATTGGAATCCCCACGGCATCGATCCTCTTCACTTTCGATTTCACCAAACTCAGAAGGATATCGATGTCGTGAATCATGAGATCCAAAACGACATTCACATCGATTCCCCTTCCCGGGAAAGGGCTTAATCGGTGGGATTCGATATAAAGAGGTAATTGGATGAGTCCCTCCAATGCAGAAAGAACCCCATTGAACCGTTCTAAGTGACCCACCTGGAAGATCAGACCCTTTGATTCTGCCAACTGAATGAGTTTATCGGCCTCCTCGAGGGAGTTGGAGACAGGTTTTTCCAGAAGGACATCAATCCCTTGTAAGAAAAAATCCTTGGCGATGGGATAGTGCAACAGCGTGGGGACGGCGATGCTTACAGCCTGGACCTTGGAAAAGAGGTCAGAGTAGTGAAAGAAAGGCTGGGTCCGGTATCGTTTGGCAACTTCCTTGGCACGAGGGGAATCGGCATCGACCACGCCGATCAACTCCACCCCTTCCATGCGGGCATATTTTTCCGCATGGAATTGACCCAGGTAACCAACACCAACCACGCCCACCCTGATCTTATCCACTTAACGACTGATCCCCCTCTTTGAACGCTCGATAAAATGGACGAGGTGTTGGACCTCTGGCGATTGGGAGATCTCATCTTCCACGATGCGCTTCACCGCTTTCTCCAACGTCAGCCCAGACCGGAAGATGATACGATAAGCCTTCTTCAAGACCTTTAGGGTCTCTTCCGAGAAATGGTGGCGTTTCAGGCCAACCGCGTTGAGCCCAAAGAGTTTGGCCCGGCTTCCTGATGCCAACATATAGGGAAGGATGTCTAAGGTCACGCCGGTGAGGCCGCTAATAAAGGCATGGGTACCGATCTGGCAAAATTGATGGACGGCGGAGAGCCCGCCGATGATGGCATAATCTTCGATCAGGATGTGTCCGGCCAAAGTGGCTCCATTGGCAAGGATGACGTGATTCCCGATTTGGCAGTCGTGGGCCACATGGGAGTAAGCCATAAAGTAGTTGCCATTCCCAATGACGGTCTTTCCACCCCCATGAGCAGTACCTCGATGCAGCGTCACGTACTCTCGAACGATATTCTGATCGCCGATCAGGAGCGAGGTCTTCTCTCCTTTATAAGCAAATGCCTGAGGCGCTTCTCCAACGGAAGCAAATTGGAAGATCTGACAATTTTTGCCAATGACAGTTCCATCCCTGATGACCACATGCGGCCCGATCTTTGTCCCCCTTCCAATGGAAACACCCTTTTCAATGATCGAGTAAGGACCAATCTCCACCCCTTCATCAATTTTGGCCTCAGGATCGATGACGGCAGTCGGATGGATCATTCTTCTTCTCCCAACATGGCCAAAAGGTCTGCCTCAGCAGCCAATTTTCCATCGACAAAGGCTTTTCCTTTAAAACCCCATATCGATTGGCGATGCCGGGTGATCTCCAATTCGAGGCGAAGCTGATCCCCAGGGACGACAGGCTTTCGGAACCGGACATTGTCCATTCCCAAAAAGTAGACTAGCTTTTTCTGCTTCTCTTCCGGCATCGATTTGAACGCAAGTACACCGGCGGTCTGGGCCATTGCCTCCACAATGAGAACCCCTGGCATGATGGGCCGTTTGGGGAAATGGCCAGGGAAGAAAGGTTCATTATAGGTCACATTCTTGATGCCCACAATCCGTTTTCCCGGTTCCATCTCCACGATGCGATCCACCAATAAGAAGGGGTAGGCATGGGGCAAGATGTTCATAATCTCTTTGATGTCCATCATCTACTTCTCCTTCCCTTCTGAAGAGAGGGCCTCTTCGATCTTCTTTAAACGATTCTCGATGTCGATAAGGGTCTTTCTCATCTCCGGCAACTTTGGAAAGACGGTGGCTGCTCGGAGAAACTCCCGGTGAGGCAATGCAGGGCTTCCTGTATACCCTTGATTTGGAGCGAGATCATGGGCCACTCCGGATTGAGCACCCACCATGACATGGTCGCCAATGTCCACGTGGTCCGCCACTCCCACCTGGCCGGCCAAGGTGACATTGCGCCCGATCTTTGTCGAGCCTGCAATCCCGACTTGGGCGACGATGATCGAATCCTCGCCGATTTCGACATTATGGGCGACCTGCACGAGGTTGTCAATCTTTACTCCTCTTCGGATGATCGTCTTGCCGAGTGTGGCTCGATCGATGGTGGTATTGGCCCCGATCTCGACATCGTCCTCGATTTCAACCTTCCCCATCTGAGGGATTTTCACATTTTTCCTTCCCTCCTTCACATATCCAAATCCATCGCTTCCTATCACCACACCGCTGTGGAGGATGACCCTTTTCCCAATCACAGTGCCGGGGTAGATGGAGACGTTGGAGTAGAGAACGGAATCGTCTCCGATGGAAGAATCCTCTCCCACATGAACTCCTGGATAGAGGGTGACACGATCCCCGATCAAACAGCGGTCTCCGATGGAGACGAAAGGGTAGATGGTGATCTCCCGGCCTAACTGGGCGGTAGGGCTGATCCATGCATTCGAGTCGATCCCTTTGGGTTGGTAAGGTTTTTGTGAAAAGAGGGTGAAGATCTTTGCAAAGGCCAAATAGGGGTTGCCCACACAGAGAAGGATCTTTTGTGATGAGGTGATCTCCTTCGAGACGATCACCGCGGAGGCATCAGTCTCCTTGAGTTTTGAAAGATACTTGGGGTTGGCGATAAACGTGATCTCCCCCGGCTGAGCATCTTCGATTGCCGCCACTCCTGAGATTTCTACCTCCTCATTTCCGACGACCGTCCCGGCCACCAACTCCGCCAATTCCCTTAGCTTCTTCTTCATCGAATCATCCTTATTCGAAACTTCTTTCCGTTTGGAGCATTCGAATTTTGAGCATTGGTGCTTGTTTAGGATTTCGTGCCTTGAATTTGGGATTTCATCTTCTTCATCCTACTTCTTTTGGGTATCAAAGAGCTTGATCACCCGATCCGTGAGATCAATCGATTTGGATGCAAAGAGGACGATGTTCTCATTCTTTTCTAAAACGAGAGCGTAGCCTTCATCCTCGCCCAACTTTTTGATCACCTTCTGGAGGCCCAATGAGATGTTTCGCTCCATCTCGATTCGTTTCTGGTTAATTTCGTTCTGATTGTCCTCTCCCCATCTCTGGAACTCCCGCAGTTTGGCCTGGTATTCTTTCTCTTTCGTGGCCCTGGCTTCGGGGTTCAGCATCGGGGCCTGTTTTTCCAACGATTCCTTCATCGTTTGTAGCTCTCTCTGTTTCTCAACGATGAGGCGTTGAAATTTTTCCACTTCTTTAGTAATGGTTTTTTTTGCCTCTTTACCGGCGTGGCATTCGTTGACCGCTCTCTGGATATCGACGAAACCGATCTTTAACTCCGCAGCTAAAGTCGAACCAACCCATCCTCCCAGGATGAGAATGATTCCAATGATCATCCCGATCTTTTTCTCACTCATTGCCATTTCTCCTCTTAGTAATGTTTGTGCTCAAAATAGAAATAGTGATAAG
>Ga0315312_1000598_pt1 | contig 38738 bp, 33 predicted proteins | sample TDP7_MG_FD_203629 | JGI IMG/M metagenome (GOLD analysis project Ga0315312, IMG submission 203629) | Freshwater sediment microbial communities from Lake Towuti, South Sulawesi, Indonesia - TDP7 | ecosystem: Environmental > Aquatic > Freshwater > Lake > Sediment | place: Indonesia: South Sulawesi... | reverse complement strand
TCCTTCAGCCATCAGTCAGCGCCTCCTTCTCCAGGAGAGTTCCTGTGTCCAAAGAACCTCATCCTTGTCTCCTCGACCTTCTGTTTCACCTCGTCTTCGTGTCCAGCGGTGAACCTTGCCTTTGGACCGGCGAGCCTTGCCATCCTCTGTTTTTCGGCTATGAAGGATTCAGTGTCGCTTTTCAGAAGCTCAAGGGTCTTCTCGTCGAAGCCTTTAAGCCTCTCGATCTCTGCGTTGCGGTCTTTCGTTAAGCCTGCTTGAACTCGTAGGTCTGCGATTTCAGCTACTCTTTCAAGGTGGCGTTTCTCTTCGATTCTGTCCAGTTGTGCTTTCAACTGTTTGTTTTCGGCAGTGACTGCCTCCAGCTTCGTCTGAAGCTCGGCAATCTTCTCGTCCATCTCTCCTTCTCCTCCTATTTTCTTATCTTTGTCACATTCGTGACTGTGATTCATGGATGCTTGAAACTCCGGAGGCTCCTTCTCAAACTGGGCGTAATGCTTGGCCAAGTGATTGTAGACTCCATGGCGGTCATCACTTGGTATGTCTACGCCTCCCCTTGCGCCCATGAGCACGCCCATGGCTGCAGCTACTCCGCGCCAGACAACCCTTCCGTCTGGAAAGTGATGGGGCAACTTATAGCTCTCCTTGACATCTGGGTCCTCGCTGTCGTACCATGCGCAGGCACGACGGAGTTGGTCGACATCATAATTAGCTGCATTGAAGTCCCACTCCGTCTCTTCAGGAGCCTTCGGAGTTTCATCAAACGGGATTACTCCCCCAAACTTTACAACAGTCCTGCCCAAAACACCTCCTTCCCTTTTTGCTGTGAGCCCGGTTCCCTTGTTTGGAAGACCGGTCTGCTCCAGTCCATCAAAAGCAAGAATCCCAGCCCTCGGGTAGGCTGGTTCAGAAACGAAAGCAACACGGTTAAACTTGAAGGCTTCAATTACCTCGTGGGCTTCCCCAGATTTGATGTGCTCATCCGGTTCGTCTAAAACGTCCTGTCCGCATTTGCTGCAGACAACTTTGTCTGCCGTTATCTCGACGCTTACGGGTTTCCATTCACTGTTTTTGATCTTTTCCCAAGCAGTTAGGTCCGTGATTTCGGCTAAGCCTAAAGCGTAACCATCCTTTTTGCTTGCTTGGGTGAATTTTCCGACTTCAATGGGGTTGCTGACATGGTTGATGTGGTACCCTAGTTTAGCAGTTAACGGCTTCCCTACGAGGGTGTCTAAGGCCTTCTCTAAGGCTTCATCTGTAACCCGCCAGTTGTTCTTGTTTAGGCTTGTGTCCATGATGTAGAAGCGAGCATAATGTTTGCCTTCCTTTTCCTCCCAATTTTGAACAGATGCAAAAAATTGTAGTGGAAAAGCTGAAGCTTCATGTCGCTTAAACCATTCCTTTGCCTTATCACGGGTCCAGCCCTTTTCCTTAGCAAATAGGTAGCTCTGAATCTCCCAGTGATCTCCTCCTTTAAGTTTGCAATAGATCGCTTTGATACCTTCATCTTCACTTATTTTGGTGGTTCTGCACATCTCGTATTGGTCTGGGTCTTTATGGCCGCTACGAATGTACTGATCCGTTTCGTCCCAAGGCATCTACTTTTCCTCCTCCAACTCGGCTGGATCCCAGCCCATTAGTTCCCAAACTTTCTCCCTTTTTTCGCCGATGGGACCATTGCCGTAGGAACCCCACAACTGAGCCACAGCAGCGGCCATCTGATAGATGTCGGAAACTCTCATAGGGTTCCAGCGGTGCTTAACAACCACTGGAAGAGGCTGGTTCTCTTTGAGTTTCTCTTCTTTCTCAAGGATTCTGCGGGTTTGGGGATCATACCATTGCCTTTCGATCTCACGTTTGAAGTATCTTTGAATGTTAGAGATTGGACCCTGCACGTAGGATTCCAGCTCAGCGTAGGCTGTAGCCCTGTTCTCAACAGGCTTGCCGACTAAGAAGCGTGGCGTCTTGAAATTTGCTAGGATCATGAGTTCTAGTTTGTCTAGTAGGCTGGTTAGTCCTGGAATGTCTGGCTTCATATCAAGAACTTGTCCCTCGACGCTCTGGTTGACTACGACTCGTTTTCCAGGCTTGATCGCCTTTACAAGGTCTTTGAGGGCTTGATCCGCTGCTTCTCTTGAGAGCCCGGTTGTGTCGGCTTGGATGAAGAGGAACGGCGCCCATAGGCTCATGCTGATCTCGGGTAGGTCTTTTCTGAGGATCTCGTGGCGGGTTTTGCATACGTCTATGATCGGCTCGATGTCGCTTAGGCCTTCATAGTCTGCTTCTAGTCCTAGGTTTGTGAAGTACAGAACTTCTTCAGGCTGATAGAAGTCTGATTTTCCCTTATACTCGAAGCCTGTTAACTCCCAAGATTCGTTGAGTTTGGGCTTGAGGCTTACGCTTTCGAGAGATAGAAGACTCTCAGGGATCAGATCCTCGTCTACGACGATTTCGAAGCCACATTTACCGTAAATGCTCCTTTTCACCTCAGCGATAAATAATGTCTGATCCAAGTTTACCCTCTTGTTCAGCTCGTCTATCTCAGACTTGACATAAGCGTGATCCTCCAGTAATTTTTCCTTCTCTTGTTCTGAGAGTTCTTGTGGTTCAGCTGGCTCCAAAACTGTTTCGAAGCCTTGGCTCATACAGGCGAAGAAGGCGTTTGCGACAATGCAACCTCGAACGAGTTCATCCTGTCGGAACCAGCGGTAATATTGGTTCATGCTCTCGTAATCTCTGCTGGTGGTCGGAGTTACGCCTGGAGAATAGGTTGCTTTTGGCGCATCTTTCGAGCCGTAGAGCAAGCGTTGAGTTAGCGGAACTAGTCCGGGCCACTTCACGGTTACTACTCTCCCGGCATCCTCCTCGCCGTGCTTAAGATTCTGATTCCCGGTCTACCTTGGATGCTTCTCCAGGGATCGACCTCAGGAGTGAACTCTTCTAGAATAATGGCCATGGGAGGCTGTGTCTTCGGCTCTGGTTTCCCTTTAGGCAAATATCGTGCCCCTTTCAGGAATTTACAATTGAATAATGAGCGGTTCTGGAAAATAAACTCTTTTGTGAGAAATTGATAGGTTTAAACAAAACAATATAAATATTAACAGATTCAATATTTATTGTTGAAGATGAGTGGCAACAGCGTTTACTTTAGCCTTTACCTTCCTAAAGCGTTAGCTGACTGGATCGATGAGCGGGCGCGTGTTGAAAGAAGAAGCCGCAACGAGTACATTAAAATTGTTCTTGAAGATTTAAAGGAGGGTAAGCTAACCTACAGAAAGGAAGTCGCCGAACAAATCGAGGTTAAGAAAACCAGAATTCCGCCCTTAGCACGAGTCTAAGAGAAATTTACTTTGCTAGTTCATACTTTATTCTATAATAAAAAGATAGAGTGATACTCAGATGCAGTCATATGATTAAATTTAGATATTGATTGAACAAGGACTGATAAATCCACATTGTTTACATGCTGCTAGCAAGCAAGGTAAAGCTGAAATCGATACGGGGCTGGCAAGTTGTGATATTCCTGTAATCAAATACACAGGATGACCACAATTTGTACATGTACGCCCGCGACCGGCATTTCTGAGTCGGAGTGCGCCTCCTAGAGAATTATTGACCAAGTGTGGTATCCCCCACACATCAACATCTGAAATCCAATTATGTGGATACGCGAAGATTGATAGCAAGTATCTACACGCGGCATCCCAGTAACGAACAAACTGAAGAGTTTGCTTATCAAGGTTACTGCCATATCTGTTTCCGAGATCATTGCGAACATGGTAGGTCCTCATGATTTCATAGTCCCATACAAGATTTCTGTTTGTCTTGATTGAAGTTGTTAAAGTATTTCTTACGTTTCTTTTGCTCCCTCTTTTTACAGAAAATCTAAGTCGCATGTATACCACGTTATTGGTCGGCGGTGTGATTTGTCTTTCATACTTTTCATTCTCAATATCATACACTGTTGGACCATAAAATCCAAAGAAGACAACTCTAATTTGAGGCGTATTCACTACCATTGGTTTCACCATGTCTATTAGAACCTGATGATACCAGTCCATATTAGACTTCCAATCGCCAGAAGAGGAAGGATTTTTATAGAGTTTAAAATAAAGCCAGTTCTTTTCATCTAAAATGCTGGTTGCATTCAATATAGAATCCACTACCAACCCCTCCTTTTATAAGGAGTGTTTGTCATCGATCGAAATAATCCTTTCTAAGTATGATGACCAACTCAAGTCGATTGGAATAAATGGCAAACTATCACGCTCTAAAGTCAAAAGCGTTTTGAAAAGTATAAATTGATCTATCTAAACAAAATTGTCGTGGTCTCGATGTATTTTAACCCGTATGATTTCGAGCGACCAGTTAAAGATCCTAAGTTATTTGCTGGAAGACATAGGGAACTGAATGAGATATCTTATTATCTTGAATTGGCTAAGAGTGATTCGCCAAGGTTTTTTAATCTAGCGCTTATTGGTGTAAGGTCATCAGGAAAGACTAGCCTCCTTAACATGATAGAATTTATGGCCAATGAAAAGGGCTTCCTGCCTGTGAAGATATCCCTTAACAATGAAATTGTTGAAAGTGATGTGCTCCTTTTCAAAGAGGTGTTTGATGGAATAATGACTAAAGGCGTTGAGCGGGGGATGTATGATGGATTAAAGGGCAATACGTACCGCCTTTTTAGAAGAATAATTGATTTGTTCGAAGTGAATTTTGAACTTCCTTTGCTATTTGGAACAGCATACGTAGGAAAAAGGAAGAAAGGTGAAAATGTGGGTCTGTCTCAGCAAGTGTTAATTCATGATTTGGGAGAACTATATTCAGAAGCTAAGAAACACGATATACAGGGAATAGTTTTGCTTTTCGATGAATGTGATCTTCTAGCTAAAAATGAAACTCTTCTTCAAAAAATGAGAAACGCGTTTCAAGAAGTTGACGGTTACATGCTTGTATTTTCGGGCACAGAAAGAATGTTCCCTACCATAAGCGAAGTTTTTTCACCTATTCCACGGTTTTTCGAAAAGATAGACGTAGGTAACTTCAAAAGCGTTGAAGAAACAAGAGAATGCATTCTCAACCCCCTCAGTGAGGATGAAAAGAAACTGGTAGAGGGTAGTAGCATAGTTGAGATCCACTCATTCACGGGAGGATCTCCTTACGAAATTAACCTTGTTGCTCACCACATGTATAAAAGATACAAAGAATCTAAAACGCAAAACATCAGGTTGACAGTAGAGGTTCTCGATGATATCTTAGAAAAACTGGAAAGATTAAGAGTGAAGGAACATCATAAGATTGCGTCCAAAATAAGAAGTTGCTGGATTCCTCATCTTAAGATACTCGTTTCTCTAGTAGAACTTGGCAAATGTAACGTTGAATCTCTGGCCAGGTACATGCTTTTGGAAGATTTACATTCCTTGACACCTAGAAGAGCACTTGAAACCATAAGTGTTAATGAAGGTAACATAGAAATCTTAATGGAAAGAGGTTTGATGGGGGTCTCAGAAGAGAGCAAACTAGTTTTTCAAGGTGACCAGTTTGACCTTTTGTATCTAAAGTATTTTGCATTGGCCAATGGCATAACAAAAATCTTTGTAGGTATGTCAGATGAACCAATAATCAATCTTCAGCACAAACTTCAAAGCATTCTCTGTGAAGGCATTAAGGAATACGAGTTTCGAGTGATGTTCGACAAAACAGAAATGATATCACAAACAAAGAAAAAAGGTCGATTATTCGTCGGAGGATTTTATGGAACATTTCAAGGAGAAGTATCTAAGCCATTAATTTCTCCTGAAATCGACAAGAGATTTTATCTTGGCTCAGAGAAATCACTGCGATTTAGGGTTAATGTTGAATATTTAGAAACCGGTTTCGTAATGCAAATTACTTTTTCAAGTCAAGAAGATAAAAATCTCGTAGAGTCTAAGATCAAATCATTAATTGATAAGCTAGAGATAGCAAGGCTTAGAGTCATATTAGATGATGAAATTTCATGGAATATCAAGGGAGCTCAGCTTCTTGGAGAAGGAAGGTTCTCTGAAGCCATTTCTATGTTTGATAAAGCTATAGAAATTAACCCGATTTTTGAACTTCCATGGATTAACAAGGCACGCGCCTTTTTCGACATGAAAGAATATGACCGAGCATTAGAATGTTGTGAGAAAACATTGGAGATTAGACCTAGTTTTTCAGAAGCGTGGGAACTCAAAGGAAGAAGCTTATTTCATAAGAAAGAATATGACGCAGCACTGCCATGTTTTAAAAAAGCAGTAGAAATAGACCCAGAAAATTGGCTTGCTTGGGATAATCAAGGAAGAACCTTATTTAATTTACAACGATTTGAAGAGGCGACTATTTGCTTCGATAAAGTTCTTAAGGATCAGCCAAATAATATTGATGTAATAAGGCTATACGCTGTAGCACTTTCGCGTTTGGGATTGGAGGAAAAGGCAGCTGAATTTTGGGACATGGCGTTGAGGATAAAACCTCAAGATATAGAGGCACTTTTCAATAAAGCGTGGTTACTCGCTGCAGCCCGCGAATTAGACGACGCGTTAATCATATTCGAGAAGGTGATCCAACAGGAACCCAAAATAGGTGAAGCTTGGGCTGGTAAGGGGTATTGTTTGTTAGAGCTTGGTAGACTGGAAGAAGCTATTCAGATTTTTGACAAATCTTTGGAAATTAACCCTCAGGACCATAACGCTTGGTATAATAAAGCATGTGCTCTTTCGAGACTTGAACGCGTGGATGAGTCTTTGGAAGCATTGAAAAAAGCCATTTCGATAGATAAGGATATGGTCCAAAGAGCTAGAAGAGATAAGGACTTTGAGAACATAAAAGAAAATCCGATCTTCAAGAAGCTAACAGAAATAAGTGAGTAAAGAATGTAAGATATGGCAATACAAGCGCTAGGCTTCTCTCCAAAGTTTTATATTTGGTACCGTTTATTTAATTTCTGGAGAGTCTCGTATGGGTAGTAGATTCGAGGAACCTATTTTTCGGATGTTGTCGCGTGAGCCGGTAACACCCAATGAGGTGGCTAATAAGTTAAAGATTTCTCCTAAGACGGCTTTGAGGGCCTTGATGCATTTAGCACTCACAAAAGGTGATGTACACTACAAGAATTCTGGAAGGATTCATCTTTTCTGGAGGGAGGGTTGAGGTGAGTAGAGTTTTTTCTGAGGCGTTTATCGAGAGCAGCAGTTTTCCTGTTGGAGTAGTGAGTGAGCGTTCAGCTGGTGAGAAGGCTGGAGGTGGCCGACCGCCTTTTTGGGAGATGGCTTTTTGGTGGACTCGTAAGCCTTTAGCGGGCGCTCGGGCCATCATTGCTGGTTCTCTTCTGCCGAGCAGTGTTAGTGTTAATGAGTTTTGTAGGGTTTTGAGGCTTAATGAGAAGACTCCTCATAGGCATAATCCTGTCTTGCCTGAACATTGGCGAAGGTGGTTTGAGGGTAAAAGCTTACTAGATCCTTTTGCCGGCTTTGGATCCATTCCATTGGAAGCCTTGAGGCTTGGTTTAAGCAAAGTCGTAGCAGTTGAGCTTTTACCTACAGCTTACGTGTTCTTGAAGGCAGTTTTAGAATATCCCCTAAAATATGGTGAACAGCTTGCAAAAGATGTTGAGAAGTGGGGAAATTGGGTAACCGAACAGCTTAGGCAAGATCCTATTATTCAGCAGTTGTATGAGCCTGATGTGGCTGCTTACATTGGCAGCTGGCAGATCAAGTGTCCTCATTGTGGAAAATGGGCTCCACTTATTGGGAACTGGTGGCTTGCGAGGATCAGTAGGAGCGAAGGCGAAGAGAAGGCGTACACTAGGGTGGCTTGGATGAAGCCTAAGATTGAGGGAGATAGATTTGGAGTTGAGGTTGTTGACATCAATAGGCTTTTGAAGGGTGGAAAGTCTAAGGGGGTTAAGATTGATAGTAGGAGAGGTCTTGTCACCTTGCCCAGCGGCAAAACCTTTGAAGTCCCTAGGCCCAACATAGACTCTAAAAGGGAAGCAACCATATGCCTCCACTGCAATAGCACCGCACGTTATATAGATCCTCAAACATGGAACCACTACCCCGATAAGTCTAAAATCCCTAAGCCGATAAAGAGTAAGCTAATATGGTATGTCAAAAATGCGTTGAGAAAATACAACGAAGGAGACCCAAGCCTAGCAAAACTAGTTCTTTTGGTAAAAATAAAAAGGTTTGATGAAAACCTAGAGTTTGAGCCCTGTATAGAAGAAGACCAGAAGAAATTAGAAATAGCAGAACAAGAAATAGCAAGACTCTTGCAAATAAAAGACCCAGACATACCAACAGAACTGATACCGCCGTATCAGCTGGAGCCTCCGGCTAATTTCACAGTACTTCTATATGGGATGGCAGAGTGGTATAAGCTATTCAATTCTAGGCAGATGCTTACTTTGGTTAAGCTCACTAAATTAATCCGTGAAGCTGGAAAGCTTGTAGAGAAAGAGAAACTTGAAGAGGGGTCAAGTCAAAGAGACGCTAGGGATTATGCAGAAGCAATAACGGCATGCTTAACGGTAGCACTAGCGAAGTATGCTGATTATAACTCTATAACAACATTACTTCATACATCTAATCCTTGGGGAGTAGAAGTTGCACATACGCTAAGCGTGAGAGGCATTACCATGCGGTGGAACTGGGGAGATACAAATCCATTTATGAAAACTTCAGGGTGGCTAAGATTAGCGGGTTCATGGATTAGGTGTTTAGAAAATGTTGTAGATGGCTTGCAGTATGTTGTTGGTGCTCTTCATGTTGCTGGTGGTGGCCCATTGTCTAGTTATGTGGGTGGTGGCGAGGAATCGGATGGAGAAACCACAGTTTTGCTTGACGACGCTACCATACTAGGTAAACTTAATCCGGGAGACAAGTTTGATCTGATAGTCACCGACCCTCCATACTATAACGATGTAGCATACTCGGAGCTTAGTGATTTCTACTATGTTTGGCTTAAGAGAGCTTTGAATGAAGTGGAAAAAGGCCTGTTTGTTCCCAAATTTCTACCTGAAGCATTCTTTAAGCGGGTAGGTGCGAAATGGGTTGAAGTTAGGGCTCAGTGGGAGGAGTTCGCCAAGCAAGAGGTTTCTGTACACCCTAGAAGATTCGGCAACTTGAGAAATAGAACTGATATGGCTACAAATCACTTCTTAAATCTGCTAACTAGAAGCTTTATAATCATGAAGGAGCGTCTTATGGACGATGGATCACTTGCAACATATTATGCTCACACATCTCCTGAAGCTTGGATCGCTCTTTTAGAGGCGGGCTGGAAGGGTGCCAAGTTCCGAGTGACATTTGCCTTTCCTGTAGCCACCGAATCTCTCCAGAGGTTAGGGGCTAGGGGCAAATACGCCCTAGACATGAGTATCGTTGTTGCTTGGAGGAAGGGCTCCTTAGGATCTTCAAGCATAGACGAGATATACACTAAAGCCCTCAAAGAGGCCAAAGATAGGGCTCTGGAGCTTATGAAGGCTAATCGCATGGGCTCTGATCTCTTTGTAGGCACGATGGCATCTATCCTGAGCCTCGTCACAAGATATGAGAAGCTTTACGGTCCACTGGGTGTCCTAGATGTAAGAAGTTTGGTAACCGACTACGTCTACCCCGCTACAGCCAAAGCCCTCGCAATGGCCCTCGGAGAGTTCGCAGGCACGCCAGGCGAGGTTAAGAGGCCAGAATCACTCTTCTACCTAATAACCAAATCATTATTCCCAAAACCTCAAAGAGCAAAAAGAAAGCTAGATAGAAGCAACACAGCTCTGCTGTCGATAGGAACCAAAGCAGAGTTAGACATGCTCCAGAACCTCTCTATTCTGAAAAAGGAAAAAGAAAACTTTTACCTCGAAGAGCCATCAACAGTCAATAGAAGAAGCTTTGAAGAAATTCTAGAGAGAAAAAACATAGACCCCTCAAAACCAACCTTAGAATCAGCTATAGACGCTCTGCATCTCCTAGAGTACTACGCCTTAACCCAGTCCCTAGACACCTTCCTAAATCGATTCTCCGATCTTAGAGGACAATACGCTAGCGAGGTGGAAGAGGCAATAAACATAGCCGCAATCCTGTCCAAAACCCTTCCCTCGGGAGACCCGGAAAAGAATGCATGCCAAGAAATACTGGCAAGGATTAGAGGAGAAAGACTCGCATAAAAGGAGGAATGTATATTGGGCGTAAAAGAAAACAAACTCTGGAAGGACGTTTTCGATAGAAGCCTGGATGAGCATCTAGCTCCAGCACTCTTTGAGGTCACACTGGAGAAAGCTCTAGAGGTATACACAAGTCCTCTAGAGTTCTTTAAGAGGACTCATCTTTCGCCCTCAATGCTGACGATCCTACGAGAGATAATGGACGCAATGGAAGGCAAAGGCGGAAGAAACGTTTATCCTCTATTCTCTCTTTACGGAGGCGGAAAGACTCACACCCTCATAACAACTTATCACGCCTTGAAAACGCCCACCGTAATAGCCCTTGTAGATAAGGAGCTGGCAATCCACCTAACCGAGCTCGCAAATAAGATTAAAATGGTTGTTTTAGACTGTGACAGCGTAGAGTTGGTTCCGGATCCATCAACTCCGCTAGACGCCAAGGGATACAGAGTTAAGACAATCTGGGGGGCTATGGCCCATCAACTTGGCAGATATGATATCCTGCGAGTCAGAGATGAAACAGGGGTCACGCCGACCCCAGAAGAAATCAAGAACCTACTTGGAAATGAGCCGGCTCTAATACTCATAGACGAGGTCGTAAAGCGAATCCACACTCTCAAGAGTTCTCTGGATGTCAGACTTAGAGACTACGGAGGAAACATGTCAACATTCCTAGAGAACCTTGCTAGAGCAGCGCTAGGAACACGAACCACAGTCCTAGTTACCCTACCCATAGACTTTAGACTAGTCAGAGATGAGAGAACAGGCATCGAAAAGGAAGAATACGCATACGAGGAAGCCTTCAAGGAAGAGGCCTTGATGGCTCACAGGGCCATCGGAAGGGTTGTAAGCAAGATAGATGTACCGCTAACCGTTGGAGATGTAGTAGAAGTCCTAAAAAAGAGAATATTCGAGCAGATAGACTCTTCTGGTGCCATCGAAACTCAGAGAAAGTGTATAAGCATCTACGGTGAGAACCCTGAGGTATTCGAGAGGCAATCTGTCACAGAAGCCACCAAGATAGCAGACTGTTACCCTTATCACCCATCATATATTTCAATTCTATACGAGATAGTTTCGAGGTCTCCTGAGCTACAGAAAACGAGGGACGCTCTAAGAATCACAAGAGAAGTTGCCAGAGTGCTCTGGAGGTCCGGAGAAGATCCAGAGATGATAATGCCGTGGCACATAGACCTGTCAAGCCCGAGTATTAGAGGCAGACTCATAACAACAACCTATCGGGGCTACAATGCGGCGCTGAACACAGACATAATAACCGAGAAGGGAGAGCAGGGAAGGGTCGCGCTAACCTCCAAACCTGATCTAGCCTACGTAACAGCCGTAGCTATATTCCTGAAAACTTTCACCTACGGTGAATTCCTAGTTGCAGCCAAGCCTTTCCCAACTAATCAAGACATAGCCTTTATGATCTACGAGAGAACCCTTTTCGAAAAACACGACTACAAACTAGCGGACATCCTAGACATTATTTCCGAGATGCGGGACACCACTGGACTAATACACCTACAGGAACAAGAGGGAAGATTCTGGTTTACACCTTTTCCCTCCGTCATAGAAGCAATAGAGAGAAGAGCTGAAGAAATAAGAAATCGCGAAGCATACAAGGAACTAAAAGGGTTGACAGAGAAAATACTCGTGGCAGATATTGATATTGTAGCGGGAGCGCGCAGAAGAGCTCGCAGAGGAGAAGAGTTCAAACCAAAAATATACCCCGAAACTATTTGTGCGATAATAGCTCCTGACGAGCAGGCAATACTTAAAGGCGTCCAAAACTACACTCTTCAGGTCCTACTAAGAAAACCCTCAGAACAAGAATTGTTCGAACTCTTATATTTGGAAAACGGAAGAACTAGAACCTACCGGAATGTGGTAACGGCCCTTTACCCTAGCGATGAAACCCTTATGGGCAGGCTTCTAACAGAAGTGAAAAAGTACATAGCGGCGGAGAAAGTTGGCGGAGAACTTGACAAGATCTACTTGGACGAAACCATAAGGGAAATTCAGAAAACAAGAGCTGACAATTATAGACGGGCAAAATATGGCGAAATTCTAAGAAGAAGCCTCTCAGCCCTAGACACGGTGGCCTTCCCAAGATATGATGCCGAAAAAAAGACGGATACGGTAGGAATTTCTAAAGTTTCCCCATCAAGATCCATAATATCCCAAGTAGAGTTAACCCTACAAGACAGAAGCATAGCAAAAATCCCGCCAGATTACAGAATGACCTTTGAAGGCTTAAACTTCCTCTTAGAAGAGAGGCTCGGAATAAACCTAAGAGACGGAAACCGCGAGATTAGTGTCAGCGACCTCATAGGCTACTTCCTCACAAACCCGAAGCTACCAATAGTCACCTTCGACATCTTAAGGCCAACACTAAGAGAAGGCGTCAGAAAACTCGACATAGCCATAAGAAGTGTAAGAGAAGGCCGAATAAACTGGAAGAAAGTCTACAAAGGCGATGAAAGACCAAGCGGAGTTGAACAAGGTGACGAACCCTCCTTCATTGATCAGGGAGATACGATCATACCATGGAGGCTAGCAGCCAAAGAATTTACAGAAGGGCTCCTAAAAAGAGAAGGCATATTTGAAGAAGAAGGAGTGAAGAAACGCGTTTGGTATACAGTTCTAGTAGAAGAAGTGGAGAGAAGACTCAGCGATCTCGTAAAACAAGAGGGGTACGAGGACATAATTAGAAACTATCCCCTAATAGAACGCTTAGAAGTCATAAAAGAAGAATTTGATGTCATCCTCAGCCAAGACTATGCTCGTATAAGCCCGGGTGAAAGTCTGAGCATTGGCGTGTCGGTGGAGATCATAGGCGAGTTCAGACATAACGTAGAGCTTAAGACAGATAAGGGAGTAATAGAACCAAAGAAGGGAAAGCCGTCTTTCTCATCTAGTTGGGAGCTGACGGCACCAGAACAAGCAGGATTCTATGAATTCACATTAACAGCTTTGGGGGAAGACCCAAAGAAAACAAAGATCACTAGAACCCTAAGAGTAGAAGTTCTCAGAATTGTGGAGGTAGACATAGTAGACAAATTAGGCAACGAGCACATAGGACGCTTAATAGTCAAAGTCGATGCAGAAGATTACAACTATTTCACAAACCTAATGTATGCGTTAGAGCCGATGCTCAAAGGCGCCTCCGCACCAATAGATGGCAATACCAGAATCGTCTCTGGAGCATCCATAATAAGGTTTAACGTTCAAAGCATAGACCACGCAGTATTTCGACACCTCATAAGAGAGGCTCAAGACACAACCGAAGGCAAAGTCGAAGACTTCGAGGTCTCTCTACGTATCGAAGAAGGATTAGCCGTAAACGAGGTTCTAGTGGTAGCCTGCCGTGACTTGAAGAACATAAAATACTATCTTCTCAAAAGAAAGTGAGAAAGTCATGAATGAGACCACTCAAATAGAAAGAACCGTAAGATTCAGAGCAGTAAAGGTTTGGAGGAAGGTCGAATCCAAAAGCCAACCTAAAGTAATAACATTAGCAGGATTCCACCCATTCACAACAGTAAACAGAAGAAAGAAGCCCAATCCAGAAGTAGAAGCACGTTGTGACCCTTCAGAACTCGAAGTCCTTGCAAAGGAACTCGGAGAAGGAATAACTCTCGTGAAGGAAAAAATAACGGCTCAGTCGTCGACGCCTCAACTTAAACTAATAATGAAAGTTAGTGAAGAAGACAAGTACGAGAAGCTAATGATATACGCCGTTGTCAGGCAGAGTATGCGTAACCCGCTTAGGGCTAATAGGCTGAAGGACATAGTGAAAGATCTAGGCGCATACGAAGCTCACTTCTGGGCATCTATATTCAAAGAGATTTTCAGCAGAACAACAAGCAGACTTGAGCTCTATAGGTCAGCAAGAGCCTTTAAAACCCTTTACCACCTCATTTGATGGTGCACCTAATGGAGAACTCAAAGCAAATATTTACGCTTCTCAACAACATCCTAGAAAACTACTCCAGCTTCAATCCTTTTTTTACGTTCCTTATACCTGAAACAGGGGATAAACCCATAGAACCCTTCCTTCACCAGGTTGAAGTGGCTTCTAGGCTCCTCTTTCGAAAACCTATCAGGGTTCTGATAGCTGATGAGATAGGCCTAGGGAAGACCATAACTGCTCTTGCCCTTCTGAGGAAACTTGTGAAGGTAGGGCAAGTGAGAAGAGCGCTTATACTGATCCCGAGGATCCTCGTTAAACAGTGGATAACCGAGCTCAGAAGAATGAGGCTCGACAACATCTACAGAATAGAACGTTACACAATAAGGGATTTATCAAACAGAGGTTTCCCCGAGGGCTACTACATAGCGTCTATGGACCTCATAAAGAGAAATGAGCCGCCGTACGGATACTTTAGTAGAGTTCAAGAAGTTCCATGGGACCTTATAATAGTGGATGAAGCACATAGGCTGGGGATCAGGACCGAACGTATCGAGAAAATAGGCAGACTGGTGGGAAGACCGAAAAGAAACGTTTTCATGCTAACAGCCACGCCTCACAGAGGTATCCCCGAAGACTACCTAGAAAGACTAACCCTTATCGACCCTTACCTTCTAAAGGGAGAACACCTTGACAACAGGGAATTCTACAGCCTAACCCACAATGTAGTAGTCTTTAGAAGAAGAAAAGAAGAAGTCAACAAGATATACGAGAAAAGAGAGATCTTCCCACCGTGCGACTTTAACGCCCTTGTGGTTCAAGCAAACGACAGTGAGCAGGAGTTTCAACGGAGGCTTATGGACTTCCTAAGAACAAAGATCTTGGACTACTATGAGAGAATCCAAGAGCCTCCAAGAGCCATAGGGCTTCTCACCACAGTAATATTCAAGAGAGCAACCTCAAGCCCTTACGCCGCTATGAGAACCCTAGAAAATGTGATACAAAAAAGGGCAGCCATCTTATCGAGCACGACAGCGGAGGAGGTTGAGGCAAAGTTAAGCGGGAGAGCTGGGAGCATAGCCGATTCTATATTCAGCTTCGGCTTTGAAGACTACGATGAAGAAGACCTAGAGCAAGAGCCTGACGAACCCCTAAACAGGTTCGCCGAAGAATGCTCGACCTTTCTAAGCGAAAGAGATGTTGAGGAGCTCAAAACACTTTGCGGCTTAGCTGAAAGGATACAGGAAAAAGATAGCAGACTAAACGCAGTCCTAGAGTACGTTAAACATCATGTCGATGGTGGCTGTAAGATCGTTTTATTCAGCGAGTTTAAAGACACCGTCAACTATGTTTACGACAAGCTGATAAATGAGTTAGGATCGGAGGCGGTAGTCAAACTTACAAGTGAAGAATCAGGAAAAGAGGATGAGCTTGGAAGGATCAGGTATAAATTCGAGAAAGATCCGAGATGCAAGGTGCTAGTTGCGAGCGATGTTGCCTCTGAAGGCTTAAACCTACAAGTAGCCAACATCCTCATAAACTACGAAATCACGTGGTCCCCTGTTAAACTTGAACAAAGAGTAGGTAGAGTCTGGAGACTTGGGCAGACAAGGCCAGTGGAAGCATATACGGTTCTTCTAACAGCTGAAATAGACAGCGATGCTCTGGACATCGTCTACAAGAAACTTCTGGAGCTAGATAAGGCGACAAAAGCCAGACCAATAATAGGTGAATACGTCCTAGTGCTAGACATGGAGAAGAAAACAGACACATCTAAGCTACCCCTAGCCGGAGTTTCTAAGGGTAAGCGAAAGATCAAGGCCACTGAATACGAATTCGTAACGACCTACATCCGGGGAGGACGAGAGGCTCTAAACGAACTCGTCGAGAAAATCCTGTTAACTCTTAAAAACCTTAATGAAGATCTACGTACAAGCTCAGTCTTCCCCCAAGTAGACGCAAACTTACTAGATCTGCTTATGACCAGAAGCACAGGTTTCAAGGGGTTATCTGACCTTGAAAGTAGTCTCGCAGAACTACTTGACGCCTTGATCCCCATGACGAAACAATACCTTAACATAAGCTACGTAAAGAAGCTTGGCGAAGCCCTCATAATACTCAACAGCGGAGCATCCCAGTCGCTCAAAAAACACTACGAGTTTTATGCAATCCTCAAAGGATTGTTGGAGAAATTGCCCCGAGAAGGGTTAGGAATACCGTGCATAGTAGCCTACGGTAGCCAACACGAGGACCTCTATATCGTCGAAGCGCAAGTCCTACACAACGGCGAAGTAATATACGAGGAACCTATAGGCGTGGTAATTGAGGAAGAGAAAGGAGAGAGCGCTGAAGTTCTCAGAGGAGCAGAATTAATGAAGTACCTGAAAGATGCCATATCTGACATCGCCGCGGTGCCAAATGAGCATACAACCCTAATCGCGCCAGACAACGTGAGGGTTAAGGCAAAAGGAGTTGCGGAAGACCTCCTAAGATATCTAAGCTCAGAATACTTAAGATACGTCAAAGAACCGTGTAGCAAAGGCTGGAGAGACCCGGATGAAGGTTGGCTGCCAAGGCTAGAATCGATGGAAGTCCAGACCCAGAAACTCCTAGGTGTAATAAGAAGAATAACGACCACGCTGGCAGAAGCTCCAAGGACAGACCCAACTGCAAGAAGGATAGTTGAAAAACAAACCATGAAGATAGCCATGGAATACGAAAGAGCCCACGGCAGAGAACCGATCGACGTTTCCGGACAAGAACACTACGACATTAGAAGCCACGACTCTAAAACCAAAGAAGTAAGACACATAGAGGTTAAAGGCCATGAAGGACGCGCATTCATAGTTGAACTCACAGAGGAGGAGTATAACGAAGCTACGAAAAGAAGAGAAACCTACTGGCTATACATAGTTTACAATGCGGGGAAGGAGACCCCGGAAATACTAGCCGTGAAGGATCCTTTAAGCAACATGAAGGTGAAAACAATAACGGAACGCAGATATAGGCTTACCTTCTGAGAGAGGTGTCATGGTAAAAATAGAGATTTTAGGCGGCCACAGAGAGATAGGAGGCAACTGTGTCAGAGTAACTGATAAGGAAAGAGCAATTCTTTTCGATCAAGGCCTCAGATTCTCTGTTTTTAAAAGATACTATTCTAGGCTGATACAACCCTTAGGCTTACCCGAACTCAGAAGAATAGGCGTTGTTCCACACCCAGACACCTACATAAACGTAAACGCAGTTTATATCTCTCACCTTCACCTAGATCACTTGGGTCTCCTGAGCAACATACGCGGCGAAACAACGGTTAAGTTGCCGTCCCTAAACGTGTACAAGGCCCTCGAAGAAGGATGGAAGATGTCTCCCTCATGGCCTGTCTTCGTGCCGCCTCGTTTCTTCGTGAAGATCACGGAACCAACAAGGTACAGAACCGACGAGAACGATGTATTAGCTGTTCCTGTGCTTCATAGCGCATACCCAGCAAACGCCTACATATACTTTGGCTCCGACGAAACATTACTATATACTGGAGATCTTAGAATAGACGGTTCACCAGACACTCAAGAAGATCTTTACGGCAAAACCCTCCTAGATTTTGTTGAGGAGAATAAGGACATAAAGATAGACAAGCTGATTATCGAAGGAACAAACATAGGTAGACCCCTAACCCCTATTAAAATGAGTGAAGTTCGCGGAATCATGGAGAGACTTTTTCAAGAGGAGAAACCCACATTCATAGCCCTCCACGAGCTTGACATAGAGAGCCTTCTCTTAGCATCCTCTCTAGGTAGATCTCACAAAAAGGATTTAGTGATAGCCTCCCCAAGACTGAATAGAGTAGTGGAGACGCTAATTTCGGATACGTCGAGGAAAAAAAGTATACTAAGAGAAATTAAGGTCCTAGAAGACGAAGTAAAGCAAAGCATCTTTTTCACTAAAACTTCCATAAATGACGTAAAAAAAGAACCAGCGAGATACTGCATCTTAACAGACATTGGAAGGCTCGATGAGATCTTCAGAAAATTCGAACCCCTAAGCCAAAATATAATGATGGCACCGGTCATCCTGATGATAGCTGAACCGAGTGATGAAGAGGCAATTTTCGACGAGGCGAGGCTGATTAACTGGCTTAGTCTATTCGGACTTCAACCGTACAACACTAGAATTTCAGGACACTATCACCCCTACGAGCTGAAAAAAATAATCCAAACCATCAAACCAACAGAAGTAATACCGATACACACCCTATACCCGGAATATTTACGTGCCCTCTCAGAATCAGCTTAAATTCCATATCAGACAGATTTTCATTTTTGTCTGCACTCAAAAGTTTCAAAACGAAGGTTTCTGTGCCTTCGCAATTCATCTAAAGAAGAAGGCTCAGCAAGTATGGCTTCCGCTTCAGGATGAAGAGACAAAACAAGACAAGCCCTTTCAGCACATCTTCTAAAAAAAACGTTTACTTCATCACCAAGTTTACGAAGACCTGATCTCGCAGAATGGGCCATTGCATGCATGCCCTTCTAAAATTAAGCCCTATAGGTATCCGCCCTCATCTGATCCCGCTGCCTCTTCTCAGGATCTGACTCTAGACTAAATAATTGCTTAAGGGCAGATATCAGCTCCGTCAAATCCATGTGTAGAGCTTCAACCTTCCCTTCCAAAGCCTTAACACGTTCCGGCATCAACAAATATTCGACAGCAGCATCACGGCTAAGATGATCAATCTCACCCTCCAACTCACCGGGACTATGATCCATCTTCCGGTTAGGCGTGCTTACAGTGAAGTATCGACTTAGAAACTGGGCAACAGGATCATCGATAGCGATCTCGTAACCCCTACAAAACCGGCCTTCACCAAGCCTACAACCATACTTAAGCATCAAAGCCTTAGCAACACGATCAGCAAGACCCTTAGCCATGGCACCCAGCTCAGCCGGGCTTCTACCATACAAAGTCTCAACATGGACAATCCAGCTTCGGCTCGTATGCCTAACCTTAACCCCTTGCTCCAACCCCAACAAAGCAGTCCAATTCGTCATCTCAATCTGCCTAAAATCCCTCGGCAACACGCCTTCGCTCAGAATCTCATAACGAACCTGACACTTATGAAGCCTATACACGCCACTGCTCATCAACAACCCCTCACATCTAGCGAGAAAATTTTTACTTCGAGGCGTCAACACATAGAACACAGCACTTGACCGTACTTGACGCCTCACCATTCCAGCCTTTTCAAGCTTCTTTAGGTAGTAACAAACGTCTTGACGGCTCCAACCATATATACGACCTATCTTGGCAGGGTAGTCTCCAACCTCAACCCGCTTAAGAATAGGTATAACCTTAGTACGAACAGTAGTAAAGTCAAATTTGACTTTTGACATTGAACCACCAAAATTTTTACATCCACAGAGAGCCACCAGCCAAAAGGTCGATCTCCTACTATCGAAGTGCTCTAGGCTTCAGTCTCTTTGGTTTTCACTCTTTCTTTGGCGCCTGGATAAATCATGTAGACCCATTGACCGCCTTCCTGCTCACGCTTAAGCAAATGCATCTTCACAAGTTCAACGAGTTCATTACTGATCAAAGCTGCATTCGGCATAGTGCCATAATCCTGTTTTAGCCGGTCCCTGACCGGAGTTAACCGTCTCGACTCATCAAAGTAGCCTTTTGCGATCAAGAGGATTAACCGTCCCCGCCAATTGCTTTCATCAACCTGTACTGTTGGCTTCCGGGTGACCACAGTTATATTGGGGATCTCCTGAGTGACCATGACCTCGGAAGGCACGTTGCTGTCTGATATGTTGGCAGAAGGTAAAGTCGTAGGTTGCTCGGGAGGTAACATTCTCCTTAAAACACTTGTCAGCTCATCGAAAAGTTTCAGATCCTCTTCAGCTCTGTCAAGTGATTCAGTTAGGCTTTTTACTTTCGTCTCAAGAAAGTTAATTCTCTTCTCCGTTAGTTCCTTTTCTTCTTGTGCTTTCTTCAGGTCTTTTTCGACATTTACTTCTCCCTTTTCGGTTTTCGCCTTAAGATCAAGCATTTCCTTTGAAGCGTCTTCTCCCTTAAACATCTCTGTTAAGCTGATTTTGATGTCAGCTCTTTTCTTCAGCTCTTGAATCTCGCCTCGAGCAGCTTCTAATTGAACTGTAAGCCGGTCGATCTCCGATTTCTCACGTTTCTTAGCTGCAAGAGCTTTCTCTATGCTTTCTTTAAGAGAATCTAAAGTCTGATTGACACCAGGAGCGAACGGAATTGGCGCCACAAGAGGCGTATCAGCACCATGAGGACAGGACCTCTTCCGCACCTTGACTTTGTGAACGCCGAATATGTCCCACGCAATGAACTCACTGGTTTTGAGGTTAATAATGTCTTTCTCTTCGATCGGAATGTGCAATGTCTTGAGGACATACATAACGCCAGTTTTCGAGTCTAAGTCTGCTGGGCTCGTGAATTTGCCGAAGAGAATCACATTACATTGAGAAAGTGGGCTTTTATGAAAGTCTGCAGGTCTTTGTGTTATGAAGATTGGGAATAGACCGATCTTACGTCCATGTTTTGCGATGAGACTTACTCGGGAAAGGCTTTCTTTGCTACTTTGATCCCACATTTGTGGTGCCCAAGTATCTGCCTCTTCAATAGCTAGGAAGACTACTCGGCGATATTTCTGTTCGCTTCGATAAAGATTCCAGAGGAAGTTAGCGACAAACTTTCGCTGATCTGTTTCCTGTTCTAAGTCACTTACGTTAACTACAAGGTTTACACCGTTTTCTAAACTGGCGTGGACATATTCCTTGGCGAATTCGGGTTCAAGAGGAAGATCCTGAAACTGACCGCCAACCGTTACGATATTGTTATATCTGGCTTTGAGAGTATGCCATTCGGTGATCGGCTCAAGAATTATCGTTTGACCCTGCTGGTCTAGAACATCTTCGATGATATCGGCTGCAGCGTTACTTTTCCCGTGACCAGACATGGCTACGATAGCGATGCGCAGACCTTCTTTTCTATAATCGTCAGTGTCGATGGAGTAGTCTTCACTTAAGCGAAGTTTCATTTAGAAGCCTCCAAAGTAATCTATTTGTGGTTGCTTCAAAAGGGTCTCCAGTGTCCCTCTCAAAACCAACACGAATCATGGGGGATCGTTCTCCCGTCCAAAATCATAGAGGTTGGCTTCAGCTTCGAGGAGGTCTTCCTTCGAAATGTCAGGCAGATCCTTAAGATCCTCAACCTTATGGTAGGCTACTTTTGAATAATCATCGCTCCATTCCACGGCATATATCGGTTGCCTTTTCTCTTCTATGCAACGATCGCATAGAATTGAAATGGCTCTTGGCTCGGGATACTTATCCTTGACAAGGATATTGCCCCAGACCGGATGCTTCCAAGCGGCTAATTTGTTCAGGCATACGCCGTTTATGAACTTACTACGCTTGAGTGAGCCACCGCAAGAACAACACTTAACGTGATGCCTAATTTTCTTTTCGACCTCGCTGTAGGGCATCAGTAAGCCTCTTCAACCCTTTCAGGCTTAAACTCAAGAATCTCTAAGGCTTCGTCAAGTGAGACCGAAGAACGAAAGTCCGCCGTCACCTTAACGTTTTTGAGGACGATATGCCACCGTTTCTTCTTCTCAGCCTTTGAAACCTCCTCTCTGAGAAAGTCTGAAACACTAGCAATAAAGCGCCTCATCCGCTTAACGTCTTCAAGAACTATACAACTGTCCAAATACTCATCGATGCTTTTTAAGAAGTTGTCCTTCAGTTCTCGCAGTTCATCCTGAACAGATTTTGACAAAACGAAACACTTCCGCCTTCGACTGCTCAGAGTTCCTCTTCATTCAGTCTCTTCGAAGCCTTAACCTGAGCCTCTTTCAGGTCTCTATCAAGGATTCTCTCATGAAGTGCCAGCAGACCATGGACCACAGCTTCCCTGACGTTAGCGACAACGCCTCTCTCCTTCAGATCCAAGACTATACGCGCCGGCTCTTCCCTAAGAGTGCACCTAACTTCAACCTTCAAAGACTTCTCCTTCTCAACAGATTCTGATTCCTTTTTCCTCATGGAGCCCCTAACCTCACTCAGAATAGAAGAAGAAGTCGTCTGGAACTGCCACAAGCACCTTGATGAAATCCTCATGCTTGCAGAATTCCAAGATGCGGGTCAGTTGCTGATCTTCCTTGTTCTGAAAAGTCTTCCTATAGCCAAATTGACCGACTTTCACCCGAACCTCAAAGCCATCAACGGTTTCTCGAATCTGATACGCACCATAACGGCACCATCGAGCTTGTTCCTCAATGTCTTCCCAATCCTCAACCAAATTGACCAAACATTCTCACCTTTCAAGTTAGTTATCCTCAAAACTTAAGGGATTTCTCCCACCCGCAAAGTACACTATACTTTGCAAGCCCCATCAAAGTATACTGTACTTTGGAAGCCCCTCCAAAGTACACTATCTTAAAAAGACATATCCGCCTAGGCTTCCCGATCAGTTGAAGAGGAAAGCGCACCAAGAATGGCAAGGATGTCCGCTTCATCAGCTGTCTCGACAAACTTGTCCAGGTCTATCTGGTTCAGCAGTATCGCCAGATAAGTTCTAGGGGTAAGCCCGTAGAGCTGTACCTCGAACCCAGTCTTGGTTCTTCTGGAACCCGCCTTCTCAAGGTAGCCTACATCTTCAAGAGTCCTAACTCGACGGTTCACAACAGCATACTTCGTGTAACGTAGAGGTCTCTGGACTCTAACTTCCTTATGGATATCGTAGATGGTTAAGGGACCATGCTGAGCAAGGATCCAGAAGATGGCTCGGTTCAGTTTCGCCTCTCTTCCCTTGAAGACGAAGAGCCTTCCAGTTAAAACCTTGCTCATAGTCCCATCCCATCTTTTTAGCCCCCGATTCAGCCGTCTTCATCCACGCCCTAGAATCCCCCTCCATGGTCAGAAGAGTACGGATCATTCTCTGATCGACTTGGACGAGGACATCTCAAGACTCGTTGCTCTTGCCCATGAGAAACATACATCATAACCTTTTCATCTGTAAAGCCGAAAGGAGAGAGGGTCGTGCAGACGGCGTCAAGTAGGAGCCTAAGATACTCCTTAACATCATAGCGGTTCTTGGCATCCATGAGCTGCGTGGCTAAAACACGTTTCTCAGAATACCTGTTATCAGCATCTACAATGACGTATCTCACCGTTTGACCTGCCGAAACATCCACACCGTGAGCCTGAAGCTGTCTAGCAACTATAGCTTGGTTCACATCGTTCATATACTGCCCCGGATCCTTCGAGAGCTGCTTGCTAACGACGAGATCGGACAAGCCAACCTCTCGATTCACAATCCTCTTAGCATATCTTCTAAGAACAGAAAGGCTGTCGGGGATACGCTGTATGAACTCTTGTGAATTCCTCGCCTTAGCCAGTTCCTCAATTATCTCGTCTTGACACTGCACTATAACGTTCGGAGTGTCCCCACGTCGAAGCTCTATGCCCCTAGCCTTAACCTTTCCATCTTGAAAGACCCCGTAAAACCTGTTCAACACCGGAACTCCGAAATGAGTCTTGGAAGGAAGGAAGACAATCCATCTGTAGCGCCCCTCATAGGAAATAGGCAGCCCAGTTACATCAGTGATCTCCCTGCACAATTCAACGAAATCCTTGTCAGTCGCACCTTCCTTCTTCAAGTAAAGGGAATCAACAATCCCATGAACAATTTCGAAGCCTCTCCGCTCCGCTAAACGTGCGGTATCTAGCAACATCTTTCTGGCAAAGGCGCAGGCAGCAATATGCGCATCCACCTTCCCAAAACGGGCATTCCTATAACCCAAATAGCCAAAACATGTGCACAGAATAATCTTGTACGCAGCCTGCCTCTGATCATACCTCATCCTTTCTTCAGGGTTTGCAGCCTTATTCCTCATCTCCTTATAGTACATCCGCTTCTGCAACATCAACTTCAAAACTTTAGGCACAATCCCAACCCGTCTCTCACAAATGTTATAGCCAAGCTCAGGCACACGATTCGCCGAATCGGGGCAACACTCACAACACACAGTCTCCGGGCTGATGTTCTTCTTAAGCATAAGCATGGGATACATACTCGAAAAGTCAATTTCACCCACATTGTCGTGGATGCCAACCTTAGGCTCAAAGTAGAAGCCACCTCTATCCGCCACCAACAAGTCCATAGCGTTCTTGAAGGTTTCAGGCGTACTCTTCTTCCAAGGAACCAAAAGGTCATCTTTCACGGCTTGATAAAGCTGAATCGCCGTCATACAACTCCCAATGCTAACCCGTGAGGCCCTATCTAGCGGAATCCGACAGGTTCTCGCAACCTCAATCAACCCTTCTAAGCCGTAGTGCGCAGGCAAACCAGAATTTTCAATGTCGATGTGAAGCCTACCCAGAAGCCTCTGCGATGCAGCACGATAATAAACCCGTCCGTATGAGAAGTACGAGTTGCCCTCCCTCTGCAAGAGACTGATACCAGTTTTTTCTCGACCCAACACCAGATCAGACAAAACATCGTTCACGAGAGCTCTTCTAGCCAAGTAGGAGAAAAGGAACGAATCCCCACCATCAGTAAGGATCACATCAGGGTCCTCACCCCGAATGGTTTCGACAAGCCTCAGAATCTTCTCCGCTTCATCACCAGAATCAATCATCACTGGCTCGCCGTTAAATTTCAAAAGGACACGGGCAATCGGATCCTCAAAACTCGGAATCACACCCTCCTTATCCACGTCAACCTTGAGCTCCGCAACCTTCAAATGTGGAACTTGATATTCAACGCTCTCCGCCGAGTCCATCAAACTCCAAGAGATGCCTTCATCCGTAACCGTGGCCTCAACATGAGCCAAAGGAAACAAATCTCTATCGTAGAGATACATTTGGGAAGACGGTATGTCAACATTCCAAAGCCAGTACTTACCGTAATCCCCAAGCCTCCATATCATCCTTGCCAAGAACCGCAGGTCATCAGCCCCAGCGACGGTTACCTTTAGAACCTTTGACCTTTCACTATCGTGAAGGCTGACAAACTTCGACGCAAACTCATACTTCACCCCGAAATTGTTTCGGGGCAAGTACCACATCAGCCCAGTTAAGTCCCTCTCTGACGGGGCTGAAACGTAGAAGAAGGGACTCCACCTGTCTAAGAGCCTGAGGCACCTGCCATCCTCGGTCTTGATCCAGACAACCATCTCCCCTGCTTTACCAGGGTATAAGTCGAGAATCCATCCCCTAACCTTCTCGCCGTTACTTGGACTGTAAGCTTGATTTGAGCTTCTCAAGAGTCGCCTCAATCTCCTTCAAGGCTTTTTGGTGACTGAGAAGGATGGACATGAACATGGCCTCCATGGCAATGGGTCTAGTGGCTGCGCCGGCAGCCGAAGCGTAACATCTGCAAGCATTCATCAAATCCTCGAAGGTAGCCTTGTCATCTGCACGAAGAGCCCTCACGAATCCTTCCCACTTCGCAATCTCACTCTCCAGAACCATTCGGTAAGAAGGAATTGTTCTGCCCAAGTCTATACCTCCGAAAACTCTTCCAGCAGAGACTGAAACTCAGGCTTCTTATAGAAGAACTCAACAGAAGCCAAAGCCTTGGACGGATGCTTTTCAAGGCTTATCTTCGCATGCGGGTTACCGGTCTCAACCTTTGCCACTACTGAGGCTCTTCCAAGAAGATACTGTTCCAGACAACGCTTCCTATCAACATGGGGCGAAAGAGAAGTCGCCACCAGAACGATCTTCCTTTGCCTAACCAGCTCCCAAAGGAAGAGAGAGACACGGTTGAAGGTCCTCTTCGCTTCCCACAACCCAATGTCAGAGTCGCAGTATAGGGCTGCGATATCTGAAATCACAACAAGCCTAGACCCCTCCCTGTCCAGAATCTTGGGAAGCTCCTCAGTAATCAGGGCGGTTAGCTGATAACAGGTAAAAGCTCTCGAAACCCAAATCTTCCTCAAGACTTCTTCAGGGCTCAAGCCGAGTTGACGAGCAGTCTCAGAAATAAAGTAAGGATCGAAGACATTGCCACCATCGATGAAGACCACAGAAGAGTCTAATCCTCCTTCAACAAGAGGAAGCTGACTGCGAACACAAAGCATCTCTGAAAAAAGATGACTCATCCATGAACCGTAGAATACAACGAACTCGCCCAACCCTAAACCCCCAAGGAGCGTGTCCAGCTCCTCAATGCCGAAGGCTAGACTCTTCAACCCAGAAAAAGAGGATTGAGGCAGTACGAGGCTTCGCATCCCACTCTCCTCCCAAACACAGTAGCCTGCGCTAGTCCGGGCTAGGAGCGTCTTCTACGCCTTTCTCGCTGATGAGGAAGTAGTCTTTGGATTCAGGAAGGTATGGCGAATCGATAATCCTAGCCTGCCTAGTACTGCCCTTATCCCTCTTAAGGTAGACTCTGTGAGTTGCAGCGTGAGCCATAACGTGACCTCCAGCCGGCCTATCTGGACTGTCCATCCAAAACTGAGTCGGGTTAGCCTGAACCTGATTCGTAACCACGACAGCCAAGTTGTACGCTTCAGCCAAGCGAAGTAGACTGTGCAGATGCTTGTTAAGTCTCTGCTGACGATCAGCCAAGTTCTCTCGACCCACAAACTCGCCTCTGAAATGGCTTATGATGGAGTCAACTATCACGAGCTTCACATTTTCCTTAGGGCAGACACTGAACAGGTTCTCTCCTAGAAACACCTGATGGTCGCTGGAGTAAACCCTAGCAATGATGATGTTGCTTAAAACCTGTTGTGGATCCAAACCTCTGGACTCAGCGATCCCGTGCACCCGTTCAGGAGTGAAGGTTCCCTCACTGTCCATGAAGAGAACGGTTCCTTCTAGACCTCCCTTCTCTCTGGGTTGCTGAGCGGTAACGCAGAGCGTCAAACAGATCTGCGTCTTACCTGCCCCGTACTCCCCGATGAGTTCAGTCATAGCCTGAGTCTCAATTCCGCCTCCCAAGATAGCGTCGAGCTTAGCGCTTCCAGTAGTGCATCTCAGCATCTTCCGACGTTTCTCCCAGAGCTCCTGAGCCGTAGTATAGTCCACCTTGATCATCTCACGGGCTGCCTGAACCAAGTTTAACGCTGACTTGTACTCCATCCCAGTTCGATCCATAATCTCCTTGATAGGGGTCACAGCCAAGGCTACAGTCGTCGTGAACCCAGCCTTACGCAGCTTATTCGCAGTAACGTCCCCAACACCCTTAATCTCCGTCAACGGATCTTCCATCCTCTCACCCTCCTTTAGCTTTTAGAAAGGGCGAGGAACCCTCGACGTCGAGAGCTCCCCATCACGCCGAGGAGTTTTTCTTCTCGGCGTTGCCCTCTCGACTTGGGGTCAAAAGGAAGGTGTATTTAAGTTGGTAGGGGCCTCTGAGAGAGAGGGACTCCCGTGCCACATCTAAGCCCACTTTGGAATTCTTTTGGAGAAAAAAGGCTGAAAAAGAATTTTCGGTTCCAAACCCGAGACGAAATTAGAGGCATTCTGCAAGGACGAAGAAATTCGGAAATGCGGGGGAAACTAGACGTAACCTATCTCCTTAAAGAACCTGATTAAGGCTGCAATCTCAGGTTTCTCCATCCTTAACTTGTACTTTTTCCCTCCATCGATGGGGATCTCCTCAACCCAGCCCGACTTCACCAATGTCTCTAAGTGTTTCTCCACATTTCCTCTCCTCAAGCCCGTTAACGTCTTCAACCGGGAAACCGTAAGAGCCGGTTCACTCGTCGGGTTCTTAACCAGAAACTTCATAACCCGGATTCGGCCACTGCTTCCTAGGGCTTCCTCTATCTCTGCTGCCGATTCTTTACTGCTCTTCTCTTTCCTCTTCAAGCTCTCGGCTCCTCTCGATGGTCTGAAGGACTCGGCTGAGATCCTCCACTGAGGCACCCACGATGCTTATTCCCTTTTGAGGATTGTGGTTTACAAGGCCTCTAAAATGCAGGTCCTTAATGTACTCTTTGATCTTGCTGTAAGAGAGGGGCTGGATCTCTCGTCCTTCACAGGCTATTACGTAATACTCGTACACATCCTTAATCGAGACGTAAGGGGTCTTATGGAAGCTTAAAGCCTGAGCCGAACCGATAAGCGTCAACATAACGTGCTCATCTAAATCCATGAGATCCTCAGTGCTGATGCCGTCGAAGCTCTCGCTAGTAGCCTTCCTCACATGCTCAATGCTGACGTAATCAGCCAACTCAGCATCAGCTATAAGTCCACTAGTCAGAAGGATATCCAAAGCGAAACGGCAGTCTCCAGGATTGTAAGATTTCCCAGCCGACAGCTCAGCCACAAACTCAACTATATCATCCTCTAAGGCGCCAAGTCTAAAGGCGACGTCAACCCGTTCCTTCAATATGTCCTTCAACTGGGCCGAGTCGTAGCTCGGCATCCTAATCACAACATTGCCGAGAGTGCTTACTTCCGAAGGATCCAGCAGCTTCTTGAAAGACGAGTCCCTAGCGATGAAGATAACGCCGACCACTTGCTGATACTCGCCGAGAAACATCTCGTTAAGCCTAGTGAGGTCGAAGACGACGCCTCCCTCCTCCTTCTTCTCCTTAGACATCCTGATAAGATAGTCCACATCGTCCAAAGTCAAAAGCAGATACTTTGGAGCGCTCCTGAGATGGTTGACAAGCTGCCTTAGCATCTCGTTTGCGGAGTAGCCTCTACTGGCAATCTCGGGAGCAACCTTCTGCAGAACCGTCTGATACAACGCGTAACGAGAATCAATCCCCACCTTACAGCTAACATGAACAACCTCTAAAGGAATCCGCCGAGCCCTAGCCTCCTTCTCAAACTCGAGACCGAAACGGTAAGCCGTACAGCTCTTCCCAGAGCCTATAGGACCAAAGATCTGAACAATCCTCTGGTAGGTCTGCCCAGGCTTCTCCAAGAAACCCTGAAACAAGTCCCGAAGCATACGTATATGATACTCACGATGCGGAAGAGAACTGGGAATATGCCTAGGAAACAAACTGTCCCTATTCCTGAAAACCGACCTATGCCGGGGCAACTCATTGAACCCTCGAGAAATATATAGATTACAAGGATATTAAAAAACTAATAGCGTAAGCCAACGTATGTTCCGGAAAAGATGGAAACGAAAGAAACAAGGGATGAGGCGTTCCTAATTAGCTGAAGGGCTTCCTGTTTTGATGAGTTCCCCTTTTGTATATTCGCATCAACGTGGTGAAGCTCCTGTTAATCCTTGCTAAGTCTTAAGAAACCCTTTCTGGACTACTGATGCTTAAAAAAGGTTATATACGATTTCTCAAAATAAAGAATTGATTACAGATGTCAATCTCATTAGATGCAATATTAGCCATAACTGAACTGTCAATGGCTGTTGCTACGTTTGGTATGATATGGTTAACTTGGAAGGTATTTCACTACGACAGAAGTATTACGTTCATCAAATCTCAGTTACATGACCTCTATCTACCAATAAGATATAACTTTGAACTTATAGACGTAGCCCCCTTAGATTATACAAAAATGCCGGGTCGTGAGTTTGTAGACAAGACATTTCAAGAAAGATATGAAAAATTCTTTTCTGAAATCAAGGCAAATGCCTTTCTCGCCACAAGCGAATTCAGAGCTACTCTGAACAAGTTCCTCTACTCACTGAACACGTTATCAACAAATGATCCTGAACTCCAAACTCTTAAAAAGCAAGTTAGGGACCAAGTTGAGAAGGACACAGAAGAATTAATCAGTAGATTGGAAAGATTAGTTAGACCCATACACAATTAAATATAGGAGGTTATTTCATGAAAGAGGAATGCCAAAGAAAGGAAGAAAAAAAGGAAGAAAGTGCACCTTTAAGAACAATGCAAGCGGCTGAACAGTTACTAAAAAAGGGAGATGCAGATATGGCAGCTGTATACTTTTGGCTTGCTGGAAATAAATTTCAAGAGATCGAAGAGTATGAACTATCTGGTCGTGCTTACGAGAAAGCAGCATATTGCTATGAATTAGATGGGCTTTGGGACAAAGCCGCTAATGAGTATATTTCTGCAGCAAAGATGTACGAACTGGCTGGTCTCTCAGCTAAAGCTGAAGGTATGAAGAAGAATGCAAATGATAATGTGGAGAAGACGAAGAAGGTATGATACCTTATACGCCATTCGGGCCGGCTGAGGAACTCAATATCGCTGGAAGAAATGAAGAAATTAGTTCTTTCCAAGAGTTGCTCAAAAGAGTAAGCAATACAAGAGAACCACAGTGGCAACTGATTCTTGGCCAGAAGGGTATTGGTAAGTCCTCTTTGTTGAGGAAATTCCAACGTATTGCAGAATCAAAAGATATTTTCAACCTATACTTAGATTTCTCCGAAGGATACGAACCAGTTCAGATTATGGAAATGCTGACTTCTAAAATAGGCGAATATGTTAAAGAGAATCGGGCGAAGATTTATCCCGAGAAAAAGGTCGGCGGCGGAATATTAGTAAGTGATAGAAAAAGATATTTGCAATCGCTTGAAAGCGAGTTAGTTTCTAGTTTAGAAGCTCTTGCAGAGAGAACGGATGATAAAAAGGTCTGTATATTATTACTTGATCACTTTGAAATATTCTTTGAAAGAGGAACAAAAGTAAACGAAAAGGATACGATTGTTGATATCTTTTCAAGAATATTCGATTTTGTTGATTCAAAGAGTTATGCAACGTTAACTATAATTGCTATGCGAACCAGATCTTATGGTGAAGCTATAGTAGATCGGAGGAGGTTTTGGGATCGTTTTCATACACTAAGATTGTCAAATTTATCTGACAACGATTTGAGAGATGCGGTGATCAAACCTGCGAATAGTATAGGATTGAGCTTCGAAAATTCTGTAATTGACAGATTAATTGCTGATTCGGGAGGAGATGTTGGGTGTTTACAAAAGCTGTGTTATTATCTTGTTCAAGATCTAAATGGGAATAAGCATGTGACCTTGTCAACATATGAAGATATAATTGTTCCTAAACTTGATAGACTTTTTGAAGAAATGTGGCAGATGGTGCAAACTGAAACGGAAAGACAAGTCATATGTGCTGTTGCACAATATCCATCCATTAGAATTAGCAGAAAGGATATTCATGAAAGCGTCAGTATTGAAAGCGCAGAGGTTGAAGAAGTCTTAAATATTCTGGTAAGAAAGGACATACTTGTTGAGGATAACGAAGGAAAATTCAAAATAGTCCCTCCTCCTTTTAGAGAATGGATAAGATTGAGAAAGAGCAGAGAATTTGATATTCTATCAGCAAGAATTGATGTCGTAAGACAAATAATTGAAACGTGTATCAACATGGGATACGGACCAGATGAAGCAATATACCAAAATTACTTCAACATTGTTGACCAGTTGATGAATTTCAAACAAGTTCAGAACGTAAGATTAAAGAAAGAATTGGAGCAAGGCAGAAATCTGTTTCGTAAGATTATGTTTTTCCTCGGAGGAAAATCTGCATACCATGGTGCTTATGACTTGATTATGAAATTAGGTAAAGGATACTCAAAAGTTGGACTTAAAGATGAGTCTCATGAACTATATTCCATGTTACGGAATTATTTCTTAGAACTTACTGACCGTTATAGAAGTACTAATGATTATTCTATTGTAGCAGCATTGTTGGAATGGTTAGCAACTATAGAGAAAGAAATAGGAGAACCTGCAGAAAGTGTAAATAATCGATACAACCAGGCAATTGAAGCATATAATGAAGCATCGAAATTATCTGCTCAATCTGACTTGCGAAAAGTTTGCTCTTTGAAAGGCGAAATGGTTAATCTCTTAGTTTCATTAAAGAAATATCAGGAAGCTGTAGCAGCTTTGAAAGAAATTGCGGTAGTAAGGGGCACGTTTGAGGATTATTATCATGAAGCAATAGCATATGAGCGAGCAGCTCACTTAACAAAAGAAAAACTGAATGATATATCCTCCGCGATTAATCTTCTTAAAGCCTCAGCGAAAGCATACATAAAATCAGGCAGCCCCTATCTCGCAGCGAGAAGCTACTCAGACGCTTTATTATTTGCCCAAGAAATCAAGGATGAAATATCACTAGAAAGCCTGTTCCAACTTGCATTACAAACATATAAAGATGCTTCACAAAGCGAACATGAGGAAGGAGATTTTCACGATTCCTCTGCCTATTTGATAGAGGCGGCAGAATTGGCCTTTTCTTTAGGTAAAATGGGCATAACTAAGGAACTATATCAATTGGCACACGAAGAGTTGGAAAAAGCAGTTAGTATTTATGAAAAACAAGGAGACCTTGGGGTAGCAGCTCACTATAGTGAAGGGGTTGCTTACATTTTACATCAGATATCAGATCATATGACGAATGAAATCGTTCGATGGCTGGAAAAGAGTATGCAACTGTATTTTAATGCAGGAAGAGAAAAATTAAGATCCGAAGAATATTCTGAATCTACAAGTTTACTCAAAAACGCGCTGAGGATTTCAAAAGAAATTGGTATGAAAAATAAAGAAATGGAAATTAAACAGATATTACTTCAATCAATGGAATTACTTTTTGATTCTTCATATCAAAAAGCGAGAATGACAAAACTGCCGAATGACTATTTTATTGCGGCATCAATAAAAAAAGATACTGCGGAGCTACTACTTGAATATTTTGAAGACAGGACATTAATTGAGCGGGAATTAAGTCATGCTCTTCAGTTGTATGATGTTGCAGCGAGTTCAAGTATGGAAGTTGGTGACCGACGATTTGCTGAAGTGTGCTGGTCCGATTCTTTATATCTATGTATAATATGTCGTGATTTTTCGTACAATCATAATTTGATAAACAAGATTCAAGAAAAAACTAATATTTTATCAGATGAATTGAAATTATTTATTGATCTTTCTCAAGACATCAAAAACCTAGATTGCCAAGAATTCGATTTGATTTGCAAGAAATATTCTGATGTAATTGAAGAATCAATTATACTGAAAGAGATGATCCAGAAAATTAGAAACAAATTGGTTGGAGCTAATACATGAAAAAAATTGTTTGGTGTGTAACTTGGAATTGTCCTCTTTCCTGTATCTATTGTTCCAGCAATTTTAAGAATATTAGTCCAGAATTTGAAATGAACACAGATACCATCCCGAACTTGATAGATCAGATGGGGGAATCGGGAATTGATAATGTTACGATATCTGGCGGTGAACCGCTATGTCGGAAAGACATCTTTGAGATAATAAATTTGTTAACCAAACATAATATAAGAACAAAGATATACAGCAACGGGGTTCTTTTAACCCAAAAAAAGTGTGAAGAATTGACAAAGAGCGGAATATCTCAATTCATCGTATCTCTCGATAGTATAGCCACTTCAATAAATGACATGATAAGAGGAGAAACCAAAAACGTTTTACAGTGTCTGAATCTATTGCTTGAAATCCCAGATAGAAACTTTGAGGTATGGATACACACGGTTCTGACACAATTAAATATTGACTATCTTGAGCAATTGTTGTCTTTCTGCGTAGAAAAAGGCCTTGATGGCTGGTCTTTTGATATAGTTGCTTTATCACGCAATCATCCTTTTTTCACAACACTTTCTCTAGAAGCTTTATCAAAATCAAAAAAACAAGAATATTTGAGGAAATTGAAACAGACTATGAAATCTTACAATGAGAGGATAAGAATACCCTCTCTCAAATACTACAATTCGATTTCAAAATTTCTATTAGATAGGTGTATTCCTAAAGATCCTTGTCCCGCTGGCAAGAACCGTCTTGTTCTACTACCTGGAGGCGACATGTTTCCCTGTTTTCCTCGATTGGAACATTGCCTTGGAAATGTAAAAAACCAAAAGTTAAAACCGATTTTGGAAAAAGGGACTTTATTCTGGGAGGAAAATAACAAACGAAGATGTTTTGAAATTCAGTGCTTTCGCGACATTCCTCAAGAGTATAAATTTTTGAACAAATAAGGTGACTATATGAAAAAGGAAAGATATGAAATAGTTGCAGAAGGTTTTGTACTCAATAAGAAAGGCGATAGGCTTCTTTTCATGCAGAGGACAAAACCGCCGATGGTTGGTTTCTGGCTACCTCCTGGTGGACATGTGTCTTTATCTAAAGGCGAGACAATATTAGACGGTCTTCTTAGAGAGGTAAAGGATGAAACAAACATAGTCGCAGAAGTCATTGATCTCGAAACCACTATGCCAGTAACTTTGGATGAGAGAACCGAAAGAATTCCAACTCCTCACCATATCCAAATAGAAGACATCGACAAAAAACATGACCACATTGATTTAATATTCATTTGTAGAGCAGTCAATGAAGGACCATTGAGGAGCGAAGGGAAAAAGGGTGTTTCTTGGTTGAGTTATGAGGATGTCGTCCGGCTTCCTATGCCTGAAAATATTCGAGATCTGGCCGAACGTATATTATCTGGATTAGTTCCTTTACTCCCTCTGCAGTAACATTAAGTGAGTTCTCTGATACGCTTACCATTACTGTCGGCTTCGCAGTTCCAGAAATCATTCTTCCGTTTTCTCCACCAACAAACTTGAAATCCGTAATATAACTAATTTAGCACAAGACAGGTCAGTCTCGATATGAGTAGGCCATTTCTAATTCAATATACATCAAATAGCCATAATCTTAAATATTTTAGTTGAAGCTAAAAGTATTAACGGTGACAGACATGAAAATCGTCATAACAGGAGTAAAAGCTTCTGGCAAAACAACTACAGTCCAGTTTGTTCAAAAGATGGTACCAGATGTAAAAGTCCTAGTTGTTGGAGATTATTTTGAAAAATTATTCAAACAAATCTATGGAGAAAAGGCAAAGAGAGAACTAACAGAAGAAATCAGAAGAGAGGATATTTTGGAAATACAAAAAAAGATTGCCCAGCAGCTAATTGAAGATGCTGAGGGCACTGGAAACGTTTTGATAGATACGAATTTGCTTTTTATTAAATCTAATGGATTCTTTCCAGGACTACCTCAAGGATTCTTAAGAATCCTGAATCCTGATGTTATCGTAGTAATGGAGGTAAATCCAGAGTCCATACTGGAAAGAAGATTGAAAGATGAAAAAAGGACTGGCGTAGAAGTCACGGAGGCAGGTACCGTCGCCAAACATAGGATAAGACACGCAGGTAAAACAATAAGCGAAGTCGATACTGAACAAGAGGTTCAAAGGGTGTTTGCGTTGATTTGTGCTTCTCTTGTAGGGTGTAGTGTAAAAATAATTGACTTAAGATTCAAAGAGACTGAACCTTATGAGCATGCCAAAATAGCCGCAGAGGAAATCGTCAAGATCATGAGGACGCAGGAGTTCTCAACAGATTACCATGGTTCGAAAAGGACATGAACTTCGGTTTCTTTATTGCGGTCTCTGAATTATGGTGTTACAATGATAGTTGATACACAAATGAGGGGGTGAAAGACCAAGTCATATGTGCGAACCAGAAGAATTTTTCCCTGAAACACTTGAAGCAATCGGGATTTTCTGACTGGATATATGGGATAAAAAATAAACATACGCTTTTCGTACTAGTTTTCCCATTATCTTCCGTTTTTTTCGGCGCTCTCCATGCCGTTCTCAGCGATCTTGGATGTTACTTCTTTCCGGTAGGTACGAGTTGGAAAGGAAGCGTGCAATTCTTATTGGGGCTACGGGAAGATTTACGGAGGTAAACCCTCATGTGGCATGCATGCGCCATCACATGGCTGTCCGCGCAGTGGAAGCATTTCTAAAGATGTCTGGACTAGAAATCATCTGGTTTGTTACAGAAAGAACCACGCTAAACGCTCTGGCCAGTCGGATCAGCCTATGCATGTGTTTATTGATCTTTATCGCCTCAAAGCTGGTTTCTACTCGTGTACTCGCTTCTGAAGGAGCAATCAAAGAGTCCAAAACTATTAGACGGATGTTGTTTTCATTAATTTATTTGTCTGAACCTTCAAGTATGGTAAAGTCTACGTAAAATCTCTAAGGCATTCTTCTAAAATTCAAGAATTTAAACCAAGCTTTAAACCTAACCCCCCGCACCAAACTTCTCACTCGGCGTTTGAATTCTCGGTTTTTATGGAGAAGACCCATAGTTATCAGTTGCTTCTGACATTTTGCTCGGGGGTCCAGATCCTTTAGAACAAAGCGGATTTGACTATAATCCAAGCCCGTCCGTTGTTCGGTAAAGATGTTTGGATTATATAGCCGTACATTGATTGATCTTCACCGATTGCCTCCTTCACTTTGTTTATCTTGAGGACTTTCACAGGCTGGTTGTCAATGGTAATATCGACATCGTCATTTGTCAGCTTTGGTGCGATGTCGATCTCCTTCAAAGATTTCAGCTCGTCTCTGGAAGCTGGGAACCAGATACCGAAGCGTTGCGACAAATCCCATAGCGGGGTTAATATACCGAAAATATTCGAATTCTATAACGACAAGGTGGTAAGTGAGATTAGTAAGATATTCCCCCAGGCAGTCCTGCGGTATTCTATTGAGTTTGGATTTCCGGCGGAACAGCGTGCCAATAATTGTGTCGAATACCGGGAATGTGTAAAAGCTTGTCCGCAGCAGATCAATATTCCTGAGCAGTTTAAAAAGTCCATGCTGAATTGACCCAGGGGAGACCTATGGGCCCTCCTCCCCGCAGAGACATCTCCTATGAAGAATAAGGTGACTTATGGCATTTGTATCAGAGAAATGGCAAAGAAAAATATAGGAGAGAAGTATTATGAATAGAATTGAATGTGGAGCGCGTGGATCCCGATGGGTTAATAGACGGAGGAGACAGATGGAAGGGAAGAGAACGAAAGAGATAGGAGAAGCTGTGATTGAGCCGGAATTGCGGATTTGTGATGCCCACCATCACCTGTGGGACATCGCCGGCGACCCGTACATGACTCAGGACCTGTTGCGTGACATCGGCAGGCAGAAAGTGGTCAAGACGGTATGCGTAGAGGCGTGGGCACGTGCCCAACGAAGTGGGTGGTTGAAGGAACCGGCTGAAGAAACAGCGTTCGCTGCAGCGGATAGCGCCAAATACAAGAGCGACACGCAGGTTGCCGCCGGTATCGTGGGGTTCGCTGACCTTATGGAAGGCGACGGGGTCGCAAGAGTAATCGAAGCCCATTTCGCCGCGGGACGGGGCAGGTTCCGCGGCATACGCGTGTCACTCGGAAGCAGGTTCAATGACCCGAAATTCATTGAGGGATTCAAATATGTATTGGAGTATGATCTCACGGTCGACGTGAGCGTTCATAGTCAACAATTATTGGAGTTGAAGGCACTGGCAAGCCGGTATCCTAAGGTCCCTATCGTTATAAACCATCTGGGAATGGTGACGCTAAGACATCCGCCTGGTCACAGCCATGCGACGGACAATGTAGATGAGAAGGTAAGATCGTGGAAGATAATGGTCGATAGCCTGGCGGAGTGTCCGAACCTGTTCATGAAGTTGGGCGGTCTCGGCATGGACATGATGGGCGCCGGCTGGAACAAGCCGACTAAACCCAATTCACTCGAGCTGGCGGCGATAATGAAACCGTGGTTTACCTATTGTATTGAGAAGTTTGGACCGGAGCGGTGCATGTTTGAGAGCAACTTCCCGGTGGACAAAAGGTCGTTTCCGTATACCGTATATTGGAACGCAGCAAAGAGGTTTTCGAAGGCGTATTCGAGATCGGAACGTGATGCACTCTTCTTTGGGACGGCGGCCAAAGTCTACCGGCTGGAGTGACGGGGTTGACACTGATTCATGATTTAAGATTTAGGATTTTCGAGGAGTAAGGCGACTTATGGCCTTTGTATTAAAGAAAGGATAAATAGCCCGGTTCATTGGTGCAATATTTGTAGAAGGAGGTTAGTAATGAAAATAATCAATGTCAAAGACATCGAGGTCAAGGAAACAGAAGGAGGGCCATTATTCACCGGAGGAAAGGTATATTCCCAGCTTGTCCTCGATGAAGAGTATGGAGCCAAGAAAATCCAAATGGTTATGGTTAACTTTGCGCCGGGTTCCCGCAACAGGTTCCATATCACTCGAGTGGGCAAATCCTGTATGTCAGCGAAGGCAAAGGAATTGAGCCACCAAGGACTAGGAATATATAGTTACACCGGGTATGGTCATCTTTGTTCCTCCGGATGAGGAGCACTGGCATGGAGCCACCAAAGATTCATCTTTTGCCCACCTATCAATAATTGGCCAGCCTCACGAAATGAAGGTAGTGGAAAAATGTTCATCTTTATATTATCCCTGAACAACTATTGGTGCGTAGGAGAATCTGAGGTTCGGCTCAAGTAGTATGAAATGGTGGCTTATATGAAGAAGAGAAGGCTTGGGAGAACTGGTCTGGAAGTTTCAGTCGTTGGTTTGGGAGGAATACCGATCATAGCCCGACCGAGGGCTGAGGCGGAGAAAGTGGTGAGATACGCCTACGAGAAAGGTATCACCTATTTTGACACCGCTAGAGTCTATGGAGACAGCGAAGAGAAGATAGGCGCCGCATTGAAAGATGTAAGAGGTGAAGTCGTCTTGGCGACGAAGATTATTCAGAGAACCCGGGAAGACGCAGCTAGAGGGCTAAAACAGAGTTTCAGAAACCTTCAGACGGATCGGATAGACCTTGTCCAACTACACATGATAGACAGCGAAGAAGAGC
>Ga0315312_1000597_pt1 | contig 38785 bp, 42 predicted proteins | sample TDP7_MG_FD_203629 | JGI IMG/M metagenome (GOLD analysis project Ga0315312, IMG submission 203629) | Freshwater sediment microbial communities from Lake Towuti, South Sulawesi, Indonesia - TDP7 | ecosystem: Environmental > Aquatic > Freshwater > Lake > Sediment | place: Indonesia: South Sulawesi... | reverse complement strand
CTGCTCCTTCTTATCTTCCTTAGGCGCAATCCTGGTTACCCGCAAAACCCACTCATCAGGCCCTTCTTTTTCATAGGCAATGTTGAACTCACCCTGGGCCTTTAAAACATACACGAGGGGAAGGGGATTAAATTCCACCACAATTCGCGCCGTTTCGTTTGTTTGCAAGGCCTCAATTCCAGGAAAAATCAACCCCTCCTTCTCCACGTGCCCCAGCCCTTTCACATCGATTGTTCTGACTGCGTTCATTCTAATCCCTCCTTTCTTCAATCTTTAGCCACCCATCAATTCCCTTCTCTTCCAAATGCATATCTTTCACCTTCCACATCCCCCTTTTTGTGTCGCATCTGATTCTCGGACATCCCAGGAGCTGATTTTGGCCTATATGGCCACCAGCTTTTTGATTTCTGGGACCTCTTCCTTGATAGCCCGTTCCACTCCCATCCGCAGAGTCATGGTGGACATCGGGCAACCCCCGCACGCACCGGTAAGTCTCACGATGACCACGCCGTCCTGGATATCGACCAACTCCACATCTCCACCATCGGCCCTCAAAGCGGGCCTGATCTTATCCAAGGCCACCTCTACTTTTTCTTTCATTTTTTGTACCTCCTTTCACTGGGTCTCAGTCCAAATTTAAAACCATCCACTCGGAACCGGAACTTTATACGCTCTCCATTCTTCCATTTTTATTTCCCTCCTTGTGAATTAAACTAAATTTTGAATAACATTATCTTGCCTTAGTGGATACGACTTTTGTCGCATAAACCCTTTTTTTAAACTTTTGAACTGTGGTAGCATTAAAAAATCCATACTTAGGGCCGAGGGGAGTTCTATCGATGGCTTCATCTGCTGATTTCTTAAAGTCAGTACCCTACTTTTCTGCTTTGGATTCTAAAGAAATGGAGCGTATCAAAAAAGCGACCACTGAGCTTTCCTTTGCTAAAGGGAGGATCGTTTTTCTGGAGGGGGAGCCGTGCCGGGGTTTATACGTGGTCAAATCCGGGCGGATTCGAATCTTCAAGAGCTCCCCCGAGGGTAGGGAACAGGTACTGCTCATTGCCAAGCCGGGGGACAGCTTCAATGATGTCCCGGTCTTCGACGGCGGCCCTAACCCGGCCAGCGCTTCCGCCCTTGAGCCTTCCGCTGTCTATCTCATCCCTAAAGAGGTAATGCTTTCTTTGCTCGCTAACAGCCCGGTAGCGCTGGCAATCATCAAGATTTTTGCCGCGCGATTGCGCCATTTGACTGCTGTGGTTGAGGATCTTTCCTTTCGTAGCGTAGTTAACCGGGTGGCCAAGATGTTGCTGGACTTGGCAGTCCTCGAAGGGGGAACATCCCCCATACCACGGCTGACTCAAGACGAAATGGCCGCCAGAGTTGGCTCAGTCAGGGACGTGATCGGCAGAGCCCTCAAGGCTCTGGAGATGATGGGGGCGATTCGTATTGAAGGTCATCGCATCTTTGTGGTAAACGCAGAGAAGCTTAAAAAAATGGCTTAGATTTCCGACAAAAGTCTTAGGGGGAAAGAAGCCATCTTGATTATAATTTTTATATTAAAAGCTGAGTTGTAGGAGACAGGATGAAAACGGCAATACCAGAGATAGACTTGGAAAAGTGCGAGGGCTGTGGGGACTGCGTTGACCGGTGTCCCACCGATGCAGTTGATTTAGTCAACGGTAAAGCAATCATAGTTAGCCCTGAAGATTGCAGTTACTGTACGGATTGTGAGAATTTTTGCCCTTCTGGAGCTATTCGGTGTCCTTTTGAGATCATCTTGGTCGAAGGTGAACCGGGAGGCCTCTCTTAAAGTTCGGGGAGAGAGATCGGCTATACCAGCAAAGCGGGAGTTCTGCCAATTTCCGGAGCGAGGCTGTGCAGGATCTCAATCACTGTCTCAGCCTGGTTCAGCGTGTAGAAGTGAAAATAGCGGATGCCATTCCTCCATAGATCCTCGCACTGCCTAATGGCAAAATCAACGCCGATCCTTCGGGCCTTCTCGCGAGAACTTGCGCTCTCCATCCGGCTGACAAGGGACGATGGCAGGGTAGCTCCACACTGTTTGGCAAATCTCTTTATTTTCTCAACGTCAGTGATGGGCATTATACCAGGGATGATGGGAATATGGATTCCCACCCCCTCTGCCCGTTCCATAAAATCATAGAAGAAACGGTTATCGAAGAACATCTGGGTGATCGCCAAATCCGCCCCAGCATCAATCTTCTGTTTAGTGTAAGCCATATCCATCTCAAGACTTGGGGACTCGAGGTGACCTTCGGGGTATACGGCTACCGCCACGGAAAAGGCGTTGAACGAAGCGGCAAGTTGGACCAAGTCCTTAGCGTAACATGACCTATCCGGGGGAATGCACTTCATCGTCCCTCCAGGCGGATCCCCCCTGAGAGCTAAAATGTTTTCAATACCCAGTCGCAAGTAATCCAGCAGAATATTCCTTAGCTCCTCTTTGCTCTGGTCGATGCAGGTAAGGTGCGGCATGGGCGTTAGAGACGTTTCCCCTTTGATCCGGGTTACCACGTGCCTGGTGTTCTTCAAATTACCACCCCCGGCGCCATAGGTGACCGAGACAAAGGTGGGATGGTAAGATTCTAACTTGGCTATTACCTCAAATAGCCTCTTCTCGCCCTCACTGGTCTTGGGGGGGAAGAATTCAAAAGAAAGACTGCCGCCTTCCCAGGCTATAAGTTCCTTGATTTTAATTTCTGATCACCTCCATAGCCCGCAGGCCTTCGAATTCTCTCCCTGGGCCTTATCCAAATGCCCTTGTTTTTAATACAAACGTAATAAATAAAGTGACATCACCCCCTCCCTGATCCTCCCCCCTTGAGGGGGAGGGCAGGGTGGGGGGGTAAAATAAATTGATTCGTTTATATTAGTTTAAAAATTTATTTTTTCGCTGGATACGACTTTTGTCGTAGATGGCCGCGGGATAAAAATCTATTTTTGACTTAAGTCAAGGACTTTATCTTTTGAATATCTTTATTAATTAAAGAAGAAGATATGGAACCGGAGAGGTCGCTGAGAAACTCTCCCTGTTCTCAAGAGGATTTTCCTTTAGTTGCGGCTATGCTGCGCTGTGGCCTCTTTAGTTACGTTTTGACAATACTTAGGGACGAGAAAGGAGGTTTGTATGCGCAAACGGGCAGCACGGAATCTTTTTATTTGGGGAACAGTTATCTGCACGGCCATCTTCATCTGGCTCACCGTCGACACCCACACCGCGATTCCCAAGCGAACCAACACAGATCAACTTACAGAGCAAGTTGTCCTGGGGAAACAGGTCTGGCACAAGTATAACTGTAATGATTGCCATACGATCCTGGGGATCGGAGCTTATTATGCGCCGGATGTCACCAAAGCCTATTCCACATGGGGAGAGATGTGGCTGAAGGCCTTCTTAAAAGATCCGGAAAGCCCGGATCCTCAGAAGAGAAAGATGCCCAATCAAGATCTTACGGAAGATGAAATAAAGCAACTCCTTGCCTTCCTCAAATGGGTGGATGGCATCGATACCAACCAGTGGCCGCCTAAACCTGTTGCCGAGATAAAAATGACCCGGGCAGCCAAAGAGGAAGTACCCCCAACTGTTTTAGGCAAAAATATTTACGAAAAATACAGGTGCGATATGTGCCATAGCGTGGGAGGCAAGGGAGGCACCATCGGCCCGGACCTCACCCACGTCGGAAGCAAAAGGGATTTCCTCTGGCTGGCCAAAGAGATCAAAGACCCAAAATCTAACAAGCCGGATCCCCAGATGCCGGCCTTTCCCCAAATTTCCGAAGCGGAAATCCATGCTTTGGTTGCTTATTTGTTGAGCCTGAAATAAAAAATTTCTATCCCCGGAGGATAAAGATGATTTTCGAATCACAAAAAATAGCCCTGAAATATTTTGTCATCGCCGCTATCTTCTTTGGCTTGCAGGTCTCTGTGGGTTTGCTACTCATCTTGAAGTACATCTGGCCGGATCCGCTTATCGCCATCCTCCCCTTCAACACCGCTCGGGCGATCCATACCAATCTCCTGGTGGTCTGGATGATCTTCGGGTTTATGGGGGGAACCTATTACATTGTCCCCGAGGAATCAGGAACGGAATTATTTAGCCGGAAGCTAGCCAATCTTCAGTTCTGGCTTCTGCTCTTGGGTGGTTTGGTGGCGGTGGTGGGATTTCTTTTCGGCTGGACGGCGGGCAGGCCTCTATTAGAATTACCGGTGGAACTCAAGCTGGCCATCGTTCTGGTGGCGCTGATCTTTATTTTCAATGTGTTTATGACCATGATCCGAACGAAGAAGTGGACAGCCATTCAAGGAATGCTTTTAGGGGGCATTGTCATGTTGGCTTTCATGTGGCTTTTTGGGATTCCCTTCTTTAAGAACCTCACCCTCGACTACTATTACTGGTGGTGGGTCATTCATCTGTGGGTGGAAGGGGCCTGGGAACTGATCGCTGCCTCCCTCATGGCCTTCATTTTGTTGAAAATTACCGGTGTGGAACGGGAGGTCGTGGAGAAATGGCTCTATGTGGAGGTAGCTTTGGTCATGATTACCGGGATCATTGGAACAGGGCATCATTATTACTGGATTGGAACCCCGGATTACTGGCTTTGGTGGGGAGGAATCTTTAGTGCCCTCGAGCCCGTCCCGATCATCTTCATGGTCTTCGATACCCTCAATCATGTCCGTCACAAGAAACTTGAGATCACCAATCGCTTAGCTCTGTACTGGGCAGTGGGTTGCGCAATTTTCCATTTCGTGGGAGCGGGGGTATGGGGTTTAGTCCATACGTTGCCGGTGGTCAATCGCTGGACTCATGGAACTCAGGTGACGACTTCTCATGGCCATATGGCTTTCTTCGGTGCCTACGCCATGGCCATCCTGACCGTTGTTTATTATGCTTTGCCCAAATTGAAAGGCTTGGATTATTTCAACCAGAAGAAAGGGTTCTGGGCCTTCTGGATCATGGTCATCGGGATGATGGTCATGGGCCTGGCCTTCGGAGCTGCAGGGATTATTCAATCCTATATGCAGCGAGGATTGGGAATGGATTTTCTCACCGTCCAGAGCTTTATGAGGCCTTGGTTCATGGCTGTCTTCTTCGGGGGCCTCGGATTCGCTGTAGGAGTTGCGATCTACATTACCGATGTTTTACAATTAACCATGAAGAAGCAGATCCTAAAAGGGGCGTGAGATTAAATGGCCTCTGTCCTCGCTGAAACCATCGAGATGATCAGGGAGAAATATCCCCTCTCGTTTCAGGATGTATGGGTCGATGACCTGGTTATTGGCGTCTTCTTCACAGGCGTGAAATTGTCGACTGGCCATGCTGGCGTCGCTTTCACCCCCATTGGTGAAATTCCTGAGGCGGTCTGCTGTCCCACCACGGCGGCTCGAATGCCCCAAGCCGGAAATCTAGAAAAGAAACCCGTTTCCGAAATCGTTCCCTACGCTCTGGATGGCAATGTTCTGAAGAGCGCCATTGGCGTGGCCACTCTCAATGCCCTCTCCCAGTGCATCCTGGAGTCCCAGGGTGGGATGGGATATGAGATGCTTAAAGATGTGGATGGTTTTGATCTCCTGGAGATCCAGCCAGAGGAAACCGTTTCCTTAATTGGTGCTTTTGGCCCTTACATTCGGCGGCTCAAAATGATGGGGAATCCTTTCTTGATCCTTGAAAAGAACCCCCTGACGCTGAGACCGGAGGAAATCAAATATTTTAGGCCCGAATCTGAAATGGCCAATGCCCTTACAAAATCAGATGTAATTATCATGACCGGCACAGCCATCGTCAATCACACGATTGATCGCATTCTCTCCTTGATCCCCCAGGGGAGACGAACTGGCATCATCGGGCCCACGGCCAGCATGATTCCCGATGCTTTTTTTCAAAAAGGCGTTCGGGTAATGGCCGGAATTCGCATATTCGACCCAGATTTGATGATCAAAATCTTAAAGCAGGGAGGGTCTGGTTATCATCTTTTGCAAGAATGCTCAGAAAAAATGGCGGGCATCAAAAAATAAACGTCCACTGGAAGGAAGAAGATGGAGTCTATCCGAAAGAGGGAAGCGGCCTAAGATTGAGGTTTCCTATGGTTGAAGAGAGGAGAGGATTCGCGATTATATTCCACAGTGGATCTTATGACCGCCTAAGTCATGGGCTCTCCATTGCCCTGGCTGCTTTGGCCTTGGGCAGGCCAGTTCGGTTTTTTTTCACATACTGGGCATTGCCGTACCTGAGAAAGGGGGCAGATGCAGAACTTCATCTCGATTCGGAAGCTGCGGATTATCGCCAGATCCTCCAGAAGAATTTGGAAAAAGGGACCCTGGAGAGAGTTTCCGATCTGATTGCCCAGACGAAGGCTTTGGGAGCAAAGTTCTATACCTGCACCCACTCCATGAGCCTCCTCAATATCGCCAGGAATGAACTCGTAGAGGAAGTGGACCGGAGTATGGGCTTGACTACTTTTTTAACCGAGACACCCGAAGACCAGATTTTGTTCATCTAAACTGAGGGGGGCAATCGCATGCGAATTCATTCTTTGCAACATCTTCCTTTTGAAGATCTGGCCAATATCCAGGTCTGGGCGAGAAATAGAGGCCATGGGGTTACCAGAACCTTGCTCTGCAACGGGGAGCGGCTACCCCAGATGAGCGACTTTGACTGGTTGGTCATCTTGGGTGGCCCCATGAATGTTTACGAAGAAGAAAAATACCCCTGGCTGAAGGAGGAAAAGAAATTTATCGCCGAAGCGATTTCCCGGCAAAAAATCGTCCTGGGGGTCTGTCTGGGGGCTCAGTTAATTGCCACCGTTCTGGGCGCGAGAGTTCACAGAAACCTCCATAAGGAAATTGGATGGTACCCTGTCTCTCTGACGCCCGAAGGAGAGAAATCTCGCCTCTTCAAATCCTTGCCCCACAGGTTCACCGCTTTCCATTGGCATGGGGATACCTTTGACATCCCCAAAGAAGCGATCCGGACGGCAGGCAGTGAAGCATGCGCCAATCAAGCCTTTGAATACAGGGGACGGGTGGCGGGATTGCAATTTCACCTGGAATCCTCCATGGCCAGCATCCAGAGGTTGATCCAGAATTGTGGAGATGAGTTTGTGGATGGGTCATACATACAAAAGCCAGAAGAGATGCTATCCCAGGAGGAAAACCTGCGGCAAATCGAAAAGAACCTGAAGATTTTCTTAGATGGCCTCGAGGAGGAAAAGGAAAAAGTCGCCTCCACCGTGGACGCCCTCGGGTTGTTTTGCCCAATCCCTATTGTAAAGCTTAAATTAGAGCTGGAGAAGCTAACCTCCAGCCAAATTGTCGAAATGCTGGCGGATGATCCGGCATTCCCAGAAGATCTGGTTACGTGGTGTAAAGAGACCGAAAACAGGCTCTTGTCGATCCGCCAGAAAGAAGATGATATTTTTGTGGCGTACGTGGAAAAAGGATGAAGAGGATTAATTTCGATCATTTGGCTTGCTCGCCCATCTTACCCGAAGTAAGAAACGCCATGATGCCTTTTTTGGGCGAGGAGATAGGAAATCCCTTGAGCCGGCATAACTTTGGAGAAGGTCCCCTGAAGGCCCTGGAACAGGCCCGGCAAGAAGTGGGGAGGCTGATTAATGCCTCGGCGGAAGAGATCATCTTTACGAGCTGCGGGAGCGAATCGAACAACCTGGCGATTAAGGGGATTGCCCAGGCCTACGCCAAAAAGGGCAAACATATCATTGCCAGCCCCATCGAACACCATTCGGTTCTACATCCTTTGAAGAGGCTGGTACAGCAGGGCTATGAGATCTCCTGGCTAACCGTGGACCACTATGGAATGGTCAATCCAGAGCAAGTCGCCCATCTTATTCGCAAAGACACCATATTGGTAACCGTCACGTCGGCCTCGAATGAGATCGGAACATTGGAGCCCATCAAAGAAATCGGAAAAATTACCCGGGAAAGAGGGATTCTCTTCCATACAGATGCGGTCGCTTGCGTGGGGTCCGTCTTCCTGAATGTGGAATTTCTGAACGTGGACTTACTGAGTCTCGCCGGCAACCCCTTTTATGCTCCCTTGGGTACCGGGGCTCTATATGTGCGCAAGGGTGTGCGCATCGTTCCTTTAATCGAAGGGGGAATTCAGGAGAATGGCCTCCGGGCCGGAACCCATAATGTCGCCGGTATCGTTGGCATGGGGGTGGCGGCAAAGTTAGGCCGAGAGAAATTTCTTGAGAGACGAGAGCATCTGATAGACCTAAGGGATCAATTGATCCTGGGCATACGGGAAAGGGTTCCCGACTGTTTTCTGACCGGCCATCCGGACAAGAGGCTTCCCGGCCATGCCAGTTTTTGTTTCAAATTCATCGAGGGGGAGTCGATTTTACTGCATCTCGATCTCTCGGGCATCGGGGCCACCAGCGGCTCGACCTGTTCCTCCGAAGCATTGAAGGTATCCCATGTCCTTGAGGCCATAGGGATTGACCGCCTCTGGGCGCAAGGCTCAGTCGCCTTCAGCCTGGGAGTGGATAATACTCCAGAAGACGTCGATTTTCTTCTGCAGGAACTCCCCCAGCTTGTGGAAAAATTGAGAAGGATGTCCCCTTTGGTCACAAGATATCGGTTGTCAGGGGAACTGACCGAAAATAAAAAAATGATTTCAGAAAACTAGCTGCATTTGGAAAACCCGCAGGCCCGGCAGACCAAGCATCCACTTTCGGGCTCCAGCATGGCCCCACAATCGGGGCAGGCCTTCATTCCCCCATCCAGCATTAGGTTCTTTTCGGATGATGGCCCTCCCTGGCGCTCTTCCAGATACTCTCCCAGAGCCCAGGCAATAGCGTCCGAACAGGAGAGTACCAGTCGCCCATTCTCCCAGGCAGGGGAAGGGGAACGGATTCCCCGGAGCTGGCGAAGGATGGATTCTACATCGATGCCCGATCGCAAAGCGAGAGACACCATCCGTCCTGTAGTCTCATTTTGGGAGGCCGCACACCCGCCCGATTTCCCCATCTGGGCAAAGACTTCGAAAATCCCCTCGGCATCTTCGTTAATCGTCACATAGAGCGACCCGCATCCGGTCCGGAGTTTTCGAGTTTGGCCGCGAGTCACATCCGGCCGGGGACGTGGTTTGATAGCCCTGGGCGAAGGCAGGGGTCCCGAAAGGGGGGGGGCCCGCCCGCTTCGGGCTCTTCTCTAGTCTCGGTCTTTTCCCGCGCGCCATCGAGGTCCAGCACCTGGCCCTTCCGGCTGCCATGAATATAAACCGTGACCCCTTTGCAGCTGTTTTCATAAGCCAGCCAGTAAACCCGAGCAACGTCCTCTTCGGTCGCCTCGGGTGGGAAATTGACCGTCTTGGATACGGCGTTGTCCGTGTACTTCTGGAAGGCCGCTTGCATGCGAATGTGCCATTCGGGAGAGATATCATAGGCTGTGGCAAATACCCTCCGCCACTCTTCCGGGACATCTCCGCCCTCCATAGACCGCACCCTCCCTTCCCGCCGAACTTTTTCCATCAACTCCAGAGTGTAGAACCCTTCCCGGCGGGCGGTGCTTTCAAAGAGGGGGTTAACCTCCGGAAGATTTTCCTGGTCCAAAATTGTGCGCACGTAAGCAAGGGCGAAGAGGGGTTCTATCCCGCTGGAACAGTTGGCGATAATGGACAGCGTTCCTGTGGGAGCAATGGTGGTCAGCGTGCTGTTCCGTGGGGGCGGCTCTCGGCGGCGATCGAAGACCGACTCTGGGAAGTTGGGAAAAGGCCCCCGCTCCTGAGCCAGGCGGATGGAAGCTCGGTGCGCTTCTTGGGCGATGAAAGACATGACCTCTTCGCCTTCGGCCACAGCTTCCTCGGAATCGTAAGGGATCTTCATCTGAATCAGCATATCCGCAAAACCCATCACCCCTAAGCCGATTTTGCGGTTTCCCTTGGTCATGGATTCGACCTGCGCCAAAGGGTAGCGATTAATGTCGATGACGTTGTCTAAGAAATGGACCGCCTGATGAACCAGTTCTTTTAAACGCTCCCAATCGACCTTCCCCTGAATGACGAGTTTGGAGAGGTTAATCGACCCGAGGTTGCAGGATTCATAGGGCAGCAACGGCTGCTCGCCGCAGGGGTTGGTGCTTTCGATCTCCCCCAGAACGGGCGTGGGATTATCACGATTCAGACGATCTAAAAAGAGGATGCCGGGTTCCCCGCTCTTGCGGGCAGACTGGACAATGAGGTTGAAAACCCCGCGGGCACTCAATCTGCCGCTGACTTTTCCCGTTCGGGGATTGGTGAGGTCGTACATCTCGTCTTTTTTCACAGCTTCCATGAAAGCACTGGTGACACCAACCGAAAGGTTGAAGTTTGTCAGCCGGCTTTGATCTTCTTTAGCCTTGATGAATTCCAAAATATCCGGATGGTCCACCCGGAGGATGCCCATGTTCGCACCCCGGCGAGTTCCGCCTTGCTTGATGGTTTCGGTGGCCACGTCGAATACCTTGAGGAAGGAAACTGGTCCGCTGGCTATGCCCTTGGTAGAGAGGACCACATCATTCTTGGGCCGCAGACGCGAAAAAGAAAAACCCGTCCCCCCTCCGCTCTTATGGATCAGGGCTGTATTTCTCAGGGCCTCGAAAATGGACTCTACAGAATCTTCCACCGGCAGAACAAAGCAGGCCGAAAGCTGCTGCAGTTCCTTTCCGGCGTTCATCAGGGTAGGGGAATTGGGTAGGAAAAGAAGCTGGGCCATCATCTCGTAGAAGGATTCGATGACCGATCCTAACTCCTGGGAAGAGCTGTACCGTAAATCTGCTTGGGCGATGTTCTCGGCCACCCGAAAAAACATCTCCTGGGCAGTCTCCAGGATGTTTCCGGCTTCATCCTTTTTCAGGTATCGCCACTGCAGAACCTTGAGAGCATTGGCGGAAAGCTGCGGTTCGGTCATTTTCACCTTCCCCCAATGCCCGGCTGCCTGGAGGGAAAGATCAAACGGCAACCCATTCCTCTCGCAGAATCTCCCCTTGAATGCCAGCTACCACGTATTTTATGGGTACTTTTCTTTCAGAAATTTGGGAAGCCTGCTGGGCCAAATTCAACAACCCCATGCAACAGGGAACCTGCATGATCAGGACAGTCAGGGTATTGATCTGGGCATCTTCAAACCAGGACTTTATTTTCTCCACATAAATGTCCTGATCCGCGTCGAGCTTGGGGCAGGCAATGGCGATGGATTTTCCCTTGAGAAAATCGCGGTGAAAGCCACCCAAGGCATAACCCACACAATCGGCTGTCAAGAGTACATCCGCTCCCTGATAGTAAGGAGCCGTGGGTGAAATCAGCTGCAACTGGATGGGCCATTGCCGGAGGTGAGATTTAATTTTCCCTGTTGTTTCTTCTGTTCGCTCCTCCCGGTCTAAAAACTGCATCATCCTGGAACCCGGGCATCCTTCTAAGGTCTTCATGATTAACCCTCCTTGCGCGCAAATTTTTTTTCCAAGCGATCGATAAAATTCACATATTTTTCTGGCGTGAATCCAATCTGCTCTTGCACTTCATTAAATTTATAAAACAACTCTCCCACTTGGGAGATGGAAAGATGGCGGTCCATCCAGGGTAACAAAATTTCATCTTCCTTCCGGATATGCTCGGATAGAAGCTCTCCATATTCGTTCAGATGTTGGGCAATGACTTCTCTATCTTTCAACCCCAACCCTGCCAGTATGCCTCTCACGTGATTTCTGGCTCGCTGGTGGTCTTCCTGCATAGCCTTTAAGATGTCTAAATCTTCTGCAAAATATTTAAAAAGGATTTCTTCCTCTTTGGCATGGTGGAATTTATCGGCGTAAGACCGGACGAAATCTAATCCATCGCAAATGATTCCCCTCTCTTCTTCGGATTCCAGGTCGATATTTTTTACAACTTCCGGTATTAAGGCTACCCACCTTTTTATCAAAACATGCTCCTCCACTAGCTTTCTCATGGGGGGAGAATACTTTATTTCTCTGGTCTTTGCCGGAGCTTTTCTGGGCATCTGAGGGATCTCTATTTCTCGGTCCGGGTAAATGGATTGGGCAATTCTGGCCATGAGTTCTCGTTCCTCTTCCTCGGGCAAGTTATGGATTTGGACGATATCCCTTAGAAGGCAGGAACCCACGGCGCAGGGTCCACACCCAATCCCATACTGGTCCAGAATCTTTTCCACTGCTGGATATTCACCGATAACTTCTTTGATACTTCTGTTCAGATAAGCTTCCATCTTACAACTCCCCAAATCCCCCCCACCCCCCTTTACCAAAGGGGGGAAGCGGAGATTTTTTTGAAGAAGTATGGTTAAGGTGACTTACGCCACCAGCCTCTGGGTTTTCAAAACCTCCCCTCGGGTGCTGATAATCACTTGGTCCATCGGAACCTCCTTGCCCGCCAACTCCATACCCTTTTTCACAATCACCGGCAGCCCTTGGCAGCAGGGCACTTCCATCGTAACCACGGTGATGGATTTTATTCCAGCGGTGTTAAAGAGATCAGCGAACTTCTGGACGTAAGCCTGGACCTCATCGAATTTCGGGCACCCCACCAATACGACTTTTCGATCGATAAAATCCCGATGAAAATTGGGATAGGCTATGGGCGCACAGTCTGCGGTCACCAATAGGTGTGCTCCCCTCAAGAATGGGGCGGTCGGAGGTACCAAACGAATCTGAACCGGCCAATGAGTAAGGGCCGATGGGAAGCTGACGGGAGAAATGGGCTGGCGCTCTTCCGTGTAGCCCTTTTCTGGTCCAAAGCTCTGGATGTGGGTGGATGGACATCCACAGGCCATCGCAGCTTCTGGCTGTTCTGCGGCATACTCTCTGGATTTCAGATGCTTTTCCACGGCCGTTTCATCAAAATCTTCTGCCTCTCGTTCGATGACTTTGAGGGCATCATTCGGGCATTCGCCAAGACAGGCTCCCAGCCCATCGCAGAATTTTTCGGAAACGAGGCGAGCTTTGCCATTAACGATCTGTAAGGCCCCCTCCGCGCAAGAGGGAACGCACAGCCCGCAGCCATTGCATTTTTCTTCATCAATCTGAATGATCTTCCTTGTGATTCTCATTTTCTCCTCCTTTAATTTGTTCACCGCAGAGGACGCGGAGAACGCAGAGTCATGAATTCAGCAAATTCTAAAGAAGGGAAAAAATTGACAGGGTCATCATTGTTTATTTAATTGCCCGATTAGGTCTTTTTCTCTGCGTCCTCAGCGATCTCGGCGGTTAAGAAAATTTTCTTGGCCAGTTCGCGGCCGCTCTCTGTAAGAAAATGTTTATCGATCAACGCGGCCAGTTTCTCTAACCCCAGCTCTTCGGCTTTCTTTTCCTCTTCCAAATTCACAATCATGTCCGCATCATAGAGCGCCTTGAAATTGGTGGTCTCTTCCGTCCGGGGATGATGATGGTGTCCGATGATGTCGCATACCTCGTCGATCAGTTCTGAGTGGGCTCCTAATTTTGTCAGGATGTCACGGGCGATGGGTGGCCCTTCCGCCTCCTGATAACGGCCATCCGTACTGCCGTACTTCCGCTCCGCCTCGTGAATCCCGATGTCATGGAGATAGGCGGCGGATAAAACCACTGCTGGATCTCCTTTTTCTTCGCTTACGATCTGCTCGGCATAGCGAGCCACCTTGGTGGCGTGGCCGATCCGCTTGAAATCCTGTTTGAAGTAATGCTTCATCTCGATGGCCACCCGGTCCTTCAACAGTTCCTTTCTCTGGGCCAGAAGTTCTGGGGGCAATTCCCCGATACACTGCTCAGCAAACTTGCAGTATGAGGCGCAGCCGAAGTCCATTTTGGGATTGACCAGCTTATGCCCACATTTCTTGCAGCGCCGGGTTGGCTCATCCTTGAAGAACTCTATAGGACTTCCACATTTGGGGCAGGAGACTTCAAAGATAGCCCCTGCTTTCCAGTATCGGCTGTCCTGTCCTGGGCACCTCATGGCCTTTCCTCCTTTCTGTCACCCTATTGCCCCACATTTTTTTGGCGTCACCAAGGGCCTCTGATAAGTTCCTTTGAATATAATATCTCCCAAATTCCTGGCTTTCTCCTTGACTTAAATCAAGATTTATTATTTTTTCCCAGCCTTTGGGAAAAGTAGCCATCCATTCCGATTCGCTCCAGAATCTCCCCGAAACGCTCTCCTTCCGTGCAGTGTCTCTGGTAGTGATCCAGGCATCGATCGACTATTTCCAGGGTTTCCTCCAATCCATGAATTCCCGGCAATTCGCTGGCCAGCCTGGGATGCCGGCCTAACTTCCCTCCGACCAGAATCCGGTAACCGCTGGCATCTTCCTGAAGGGTACTTGTTGGACAGGCAGTTATGCACTGGCCACAGGAAAGACACTTGGTGAAATCGACAAGCGGGCCTAAGCCTGAGAGCGAAATCGCTCCCTCCCGGCAAGCTTCTACGCAGGCCCCACACTGGCTGCAAGGTACACCCGAGACCTTTGGGCTGCGGGCACCAGTTAGGCCCAGGTCGGCGATCTGGGGACGAGAACAGGCATTGGGGCAATCTGAGATGGAGACCCGAAACTCATGGTGCATCCTTAAAGGACCCTTCACCCGGTCTTTTAGGAAGGGTTTCAAATTTCTTTTCGCCAGGCACTCTTCGACCTTTCCGGGTAGATCCTCATAGATGACTGCCCGATTGGGACAACCAGTTGGCCCAAAGCATGTTTCCACCTGGTAGCCCTTGACCTCTTCTTCCATTTGATCCAAATACCGCCTCTGGCTCGCCTTTACATGCTCCAGGCGAACTTCAGAAGCCCCACAGCGATGGGCTTCCTCTTCGACTCTCTTCCTCACCCGTTTGCGGATAAAGAAAGGAACCTTAGAGATCGCCTCATTGGCCTCTTCAGTCCATTTCATCAACTGCCCTCATGAACTTTGAAACTTGAGCCTCTATCTTTTTGCCCTACACCCATCACCCTGTCCGCTATACTCTATAGTATGCGCTTTATGGGGATATGCCTTGACATAAGTCAAAGGAAAAAGGAGAATTATAATCTTCCTAAAGGGAGCGAAATCGTGAAAATGGTCGACCAAATTGCGGCCATCCCCCTTTTTCGGGGTCTGGCCCGAAACCAGCGTGAAGACCTAGCCATGATCCTGATGGAACAGGTATTCAAGCGCGGCGAGACCATCTTTTTTGATGGAGATGAGGCCAATGGCTTTTATGTGGTCGTTTCAGGGCGGGTGAAAATATTTAAACTTTCGCCTGAAGGAAAAGAGCAGATCCTGCACATTTTTGGGCCCGGGGAACCATTCGGGGAGGTGGCCGTATTTACGGGGAAACGCTTTCCGGCTAATGCCCAAGCTTTAGAAGAAACCCGAGTTTTCTTCATTCCCCGAACAGCCTTTGTTGATCTGCTTCGCCAGGATCCCTCACTTTCTCTGAACATGCTGGCGGAACTGTCTATACGCTTGCGCCGCTTTACCCTTCTCGTCGAAAACCTTTCGCTCAAGGAAGTCCCTGGTAGGCTGGCCGCCTATCTCCTATATTTGAGTGAAGGAAAAAAGAGAATCAATGAGGTGGTTCTGGATATTTCCAAGAACCAGTTGGCCAGTCTTCTTGGTACCATCCCCGAGACACTCTCCCGCATCCTGGCCCGAATGACCCGAGAGGGATTCATCCAATCCAGTGGACAGCGTCAAATTCGCCTATTAGACCGCCAGGGGCTGGAAGAATTGGCCAGCGGGGAAAGGCGTCTGGCTCAGAAAGACGTGATTAGGGAGTAGGGAGTTGGGAGGTGGTCCTTACAGCTGCCCCGTTTCCCCCCAGCTTTCCAAAAGATTTTGATACGCCGGATCCTCGTATCGCTCCAGGAGGAAAGCGGGTGCGTAGCTCGGCAAATCGCCACCGGTGAGGTGAATGGCCAGCAATTCGCCGGCTGCGCAGGCAGCCATCAACCCGAAGCCGGAGAGGGCACCGATGACATAGGCGCCCTTAACTGGCAGTGGTCCGATCAGCGGGCGGTTTTCGCGCGTCTTGAGGTAGTAGCCACCATCAACCACCGGCTCAGGCATATGTCCAAAGTAGGCCTCCAGGGAAGGGATCATCACGGCCAACCCGCGCAGGCAGATCTCAGGGTAGTGCGGGTGGGAGGTGAACGGGAAGACCGGTTCTACCGGCGTGGTGTCATAGGTCCATAGGACGAGAACCACATCGCTGTCGGGGCCGCCTTCCGGGCGGGCGTGGACCCCAGAGGGAAACTTGTTCAGTAGATACCTGGTCTCCTCGGAGTGGGCCAGTATCACCCGCTCTTCCTCCGACCACGGCAACAGAACCGGATCCGTCCAGATGAGCAAGGGTGCATCGCGCGATACCCTGCGCAGAGGGTCTTTAAAAGCTACCTTCACGTGCAGCTCGCAAAAAACCGGCAACTCAACTCCGAGCATCTGGCCAACGTGCTTCAGAAATGGACCGGCTGCATTGACGAAGCTGCGCGTACGGATGGCAGCCGGCGCACTGCCACCCCGTAAATAAACTGCTTCCACCCGGCCCCGGACCACCTCCACCCCATCCACCCGGGCTTGCAGAAGTCTGGCGCCATACTCCCGTGCCCGTTCGAGCATGTACATTCCCAGCTGCTGGGCGCTGAACCAACCGCAGCGCCGGGGGTGGATGAGTGCTATGGTGCGTTCAGAGAGGTAGGGAAAATGCTCGAGGATGAGTGCCTGATCGCTAATCAAGTCGCAACCAGTGGGCTGCCCCTCGAAGCCCTGGGGAGGAGGAGGGACGTAGGCCGGATCGCCGGGTTGGCCCGTGTGGTAGCGGACGGGTCCGGCGCCCAGCTCGGCCGCCTCCTCTGCCGCGCGTCTGAAGGTTAAGATACGGTCGAGATCAGCGGTGGCGAAGAGGTAGCCTCGCCGGTTAAGGTTAAAAAGGTTGCTACTCTCTCGGGCCAATTCCTCCAGGATGTCAATGCTGCGGTTCATCAGACGCACCATCGCGTCGCCTGGACCTGGCCACCAGTTGCGGTAGCACTCAGTGGACTTGTCGCTGGTCACCGACAGCGGTGGTCGCTCGTCTACGAGCACCACGTTTCTGATGCCGCATTTGACGCTGAGATGATAAGCGGCGGCGATTCCGCCAATACCTGCGCCGCAGATGACGACGTCGGCAGTTGAGGAGGTCACAACGTTAACCCGGCTAGTATTTTTTAATCTTTTTCCTCTTAATTTTTCTCAGTCCTCATCACTCGGTACTCATTACTTTTTCTTCTTCCGTACCGCCAACTCGCAGTAAGAATCGCCATCCAGTACATTCTTCGTATGGACACATACAAAATCCGGGTTGTAGGCTGCATATTTGGCCTGATCCACGAAGCAATAAATCCGGCCCAATTCCGCAGCCCCTAATTCTTGCCAAACCTTGGCCAGGTGGCAGGTATATACCCGGGCCCTTTTTTCCCCTTCCACTTCCACCCGCTCTCGATCTTCCCATCCGAGAGCGGGCAGGTCATCCTGAAAATTTTCCGGCAGCAGAGGAAGTCCCTTGGCCAGAGTCTTTTCTTTTATCTTTCTTCCCACCCATTCTCCATAGAGATGTATGGCCTTTTTGGCTAACGCTCTCCCTTTTTCCTCTCCGAGTTCATCAAGAAGAGTCTGGCAGTAGGCGTAGTGGAGCAAGGCGGTTCGGTTGATCATCGACTTAATTTGATTGAGGGCATCTTCCCTGGAAATTAGAGCTGCTTCTGTCGCCATATTTGTTTCCTCCTTCCATTTAGAAAATTACCTCAATGGCCAAAGGCTAAGAGAGTTACTTTAAAAGAATCGGGGCATGAAAGTTCGAGGAATGAAAAGGATTAAATCAGGGAAAATAACGCAGAGAACGATGATTCCTATGAAAACCGCGATGAGCAAAAAACAGGCCTGGAATGCCCCCAGCACGGATTCTTCAGCGATGGTCACGGCGATTAGAAGACAGATGCCGTAAGGGGGGGTAATCAAACCAATGGCTAAGGTCATAACAGTTATAACCCCCAGATGTACCGGGTGAATCCCTGCCAAGTTGCCCAGAGCCTGGATGATGGGGAGGAAAATAGGGCTTCTTTTTTAAGTCAAGGTTTTACGGCCTGCCGGGCGGCCTGAAGAAATTCTTCCGGTGTATCTATGGGAAGTCCGCAACCGGGAGCGACGATCACCCGGCGGCCCTCGGTTTGGGAAATGGCATCCCTAACCTGTTTCTGTATGGAAGAAGCTGGCCCCCGTCGTAAGGCCCCCCATTCTTCCAACCCCCCCACTACTGCTCCTGAAAATATCTTCTGGCCCTCGGCCAGCGTCGGCCAGGTTTTCCGGTCATGCCAGTTGATCGCCTGGACGGGATAACGAGCCAATTCCTGGGAAAAAATCTCCTCCCCATGGATATGGAGCAGGGAAAATGAAGAATGGCCGGAGATGGCCTCCAGGAGGCGGAGATCATAAGGTTCGGAGAACTTTTGATGTTCCTCACGAGATAGTCTCTCTCTGGTGGCCATCTGAGTGGCAAAAAAAATCCCATCAGCACCCGCTGCTAAGCAGGCCTGGGCATACTGAACCATTGTTTCGGCTATGACTTCCAGCCCTAAGATCAAAGATTCTGGTTCTTTCCTCAGGGTTTGGAACAGCAGATCGGGTCCGGAGAGCTTCGCAGCAACCGTTAAAGGGCTGAAGATGGTTTGAAGGATGGGGGCGCTGTCTTTCCTTCCGGCCTTCACGGCTCGCAGGCACCTTAACTCTCGACCCAAGGCACCCTGTTCAGGATTAAGGATATTGAGCTTTCCCCAATCCTCAGGGCTTTTGACCGCATGTTCTCTACATTTTTTCGCCCCATTGGGTCCCCCATCATAGAACACCTGACATCCCCAGTCTTCCACGCAATAAACTCCACTGGGCATCACCTTGATGAAATCCAGATCAAACTTCTCATGGAATCGGAGCAGGGCATCTGCTAAAGCAAGGGAATCGTGGTCGACTTCGGGAAAATGGCGCCAGAAGCTGATGGGCGGGCGGTCGCAAGTAATACCTCTAATTGCTAAGAAAATTCGCTCTTTTTTGTCCATTTTCTCATCTCTTTTAATGAATCATAAAGGGTTTGTCAAGGTTAAATGAATGTTGCTCCTAAATTATTAAGGAGTCCATAATTTATTAGACATATTCTTCCGTTCAATTGTTGTCACCGTTCACCCTGAGCTTGTCGAAGGGTGCGTTGCGAGCCGCCCATGCTTCGACAAGCTCAGCACGAACGGCTGTGCATTCACTCTGCAGTGTCCATACAATTATGGACTGATTAATAAATGCTCTCTCCCTCATACACATTGGCAATGCAGCATAAAAAAGTAACGTTCTCTTTGTCACTCAAGTTTCTCATGCTGTGGGGTTCCATCGTGGGGACGAAGACAAAGTCATTAGATCCCATGACTTTTTCCTCAATCACTTGATCAGTATCGCGATCATGCGACCTGCATACCAGGCGACCGCTCAAAATATACATGGTCTGATAATAAAGGTGATTATGAATCGGGATTTCCCCACCCGGGCCGATGGTGAAGAAACGGAGACCATACTCTGGCGATCCTTCAGGCCCGGCCTGAGACAGCCAGCGGATCCAGACATTTTTTACTTGCAGAGGCTTCCCTTTGTATGGGTAAGTCTCGATCTTTGAATCTATCTTACTGTCTACATTCATCACAATCATGGATTTCCCTCCTCCAACCTCTTAGTGACCAACTTCATAGAAAATTTCTATTCCTTTTTAATGAGTTGTCAAGAAAATTCTTTCAGCTCCATTCCTTAATCCATCGAAAGCATTGAAAGGGCATGGGAGGAAAAAGCATGTATTGACAAAGGGGGAGAAATTGCCATATTTGATGAAATCGTACAAAATCCGTAAATTGCTTTTTCTGTCATTCCCGTGAAAACGGGAATCCAGTCTTTTCAACAGATTTCGTAGATTCTGGATTCCCGCGTACGCGGGAATGACGACTTTTTACGAAGCCATCATATTTTGCGAGCCAAACACCCAAAAAACCAGGGAACTCTACTTAAGGAGGAGCTATCCATGATTAAGAAAGTTGATCATATTGCCATTGCTGTCCGCAATCTTCAGGAATCCAGGAAAAGACTCGAAGATCTTTTGGGAGCAAAGTTTGTCGTGGATAAAGTGAATCAGGAAGGTCAATACAAAGTCGCCATCTTCCAGATAGGAGAAAGTACTTTTTCCATGCTTGAGCCAACCAGCCCGGAGGGGTTTGTAGCCAAACATATTGAACGTTATGGCGAGACTATGCAGCATCTGGCTCTGGAAGTAGAGAACCTAAACCAGTTTATCAACCATCTTCATTCGCGGGGTGTGAAAACATCCAATTATACTGAGATTGAAGGTGTCCGAAAGGAAGTTTTAGTCGGAGCAAGAAACCCATTGGGGGTCATTCTGCAAATTTTTGAGTGGCTGGGGGAATATAAACATGCCTCTCAGGAGAAGCGGATGACCAAAGTTTGGAGATAAAAAATTTTTTAAGACGCAGATTCACCCTGTTAGATTTTTGCTATCTAACAGGGTAAACGCAGATTCTAAGGAATTCTTCAAATAAAAGATCTTAAGCATGTATATCTGTCAAAAAAACAGTCGCACATCGCAAGTTCCCTCTGGACAATAAGGCCTGGGGCTAAACCATAATGGTCTTGATAAGCGACTTCATTTTGTTTTTCAGCTCAGGAGTAACCTCTTTCATCCCATGGACACGGGCCCCATGGCCAGCCGCCACAGTCATGACCTCTTCTTCCGTCTCAGCCCGAACCAGAAAATCGCAATCCGCTCCTGCATCTCTGCAGCTTAATTGTTTGTATTCCTTCTCAGCCATCGTTTTCGCCCCCTTTCCCTCCCAGTTGGGCCCTTACACCTTTTTAGATGAGAGAATCCAGCAAAAGATACTAAAGATCCTCTATCACTCCGGTTAAAGAGCCAAAGGCGGACGGCGTCCAGCCCACGGTCGGGCTGACTCAAGCTGTGCTCCCAGACGGAAAAGGGTAGCCTCATCTCCGAACCTTCCGATGAAGTGGACACCCACAGGGAACCCTCCCGCATTCCAATATAGAGGGACGGACATGGCTGGCTGCCCGGTGATGTTGCAGATCGGCGTGAAAGGGACGAAATCGATCGCCCGAGTAATTCCTTGCAGCGGATTCTCCGGCGAAGAATCAAAGGTGCCGAAAGGAACAGGAGGCTCAGCAAGGGTGGGGGTGAGCCAAACGTCATATTTGAGGAAAAATCTGGCAATGTCCCGGGAAACCCTCTGCAGGAATGTCAAAGAAAGAAGGTAGGCCGATGCGGTTTGCTTCTGTCCTATCTCGTAAAGAGCCCAGGTGAGCGGTTCGAATTGGTCCGCAGAGGGCTTCCGGCCAGTTAACAATCCCAACCCGTCTATGGTCCAGGCGCACCCCCCATACCATAAAGCCATAAAATTCTGAGTGATCAACTCCCCGGGTACCAGCGGAGCGGCTTCCTCCACCTCATGGCCCAACCTTGCGCAAAGGTTTGCGGCATCGCGTACCGCCCTTAGGCAATCAGCGTCTACCTTTGCGCCAGTTAATGCCGCCGTGGTAAAAGCAATACGCAGCTTCCCTGGGTCGGCGCCAACTTCTTTAAGGAAGGGACGTGCCGGCGGTGGGGCCCAGTAGGGATCGCCCACATCAGGGCCTGATGTGGCATCGAGCAGGGCGGCGCTGTCTCTTACCGAGCGGGTAACGGCGTGCTCAACCGCCAGTCCGCTAAACATGTCGCCGAGGTCAGGGCCGAGGGGGTTTCGGGCTCGGGTGGGCTTTAGGCCGAAGACCCCGCAACACGAGGCCGGGATGCGGATGGATCCACCCCCATCATTGGCATGGGCCATGGGAACCAGGCGCGCAGCTACAGCAGCGGCGGAGCCCCCACTGGAGCCGCCCGGGGTCCGGCCTATGCCCCAGGGGTTGTGGGTGGGGCCAAAAAGGCGAGGCTCGGTGGTGGGGAGAAGGCCAAACTCTGGCGTGTTGGTCTTTCCGATGATGATTAGACCAGCTCGCTTTATTCGGGCCACCAGCTCGCTGTCGTGATCGGGTACGAAGTTGCTAAGGAAGGCGGAGCCCATGGCCATCCGCACTCCTCCATAAGTGGCTCCCAGGTCTTTAAGCAAAAAGGGGACGCCGGTAAAGGATCCATCGGAAAGCTGCCGGGTGGCTGCGGCGCGAGCCTGGTCATACATTGGGGTGATGACCGCGTTGAGGGTAGGGTTCAGGCGCTCGATCCGCTCGATGGCCGCCTCCACGAGCTCGATCGGCTTAACCTGTTTCCGCCGCACCAGGTCAGCCAGGGCCGTTGCATCGAGGAAAGCGTATTCATCCAATTGCGTCATGGTTGTTTGTCCTTTTTTAAGGGTTTTTCTTCAGGAACCAATTCAAAGACGGTCACCTCGGGAGGGGTCAGAAAACGGATGGGTGGACCCGAGGTTCCCGTTCCCCTGCTGGTATATAGGATGGCTCCGTTAGGCAGCTTATAGAGACCTCCGGTATAAGAGAAGAAGATTCGAGTGATGACGCGAAAGGGAAGAATCTGACCTTTGTGAGTATGCCCTGAAATCTGGAGGTCAAAATAATCGAGGGCATTCCCATCCAGAACGGGCTGGTGTTTTAGCAAAATGGTAAATTTATCTCCGGGGAGGCGGGAGAGGAGTTCTTTCTCCTCTACCCCCATCGGCTCCCCGTAATAAATCCCCGTCGGGTCGTCTACTCCTGCCAGATTGAAGAGTCCTTCCACGGTGAGGCCTTCGCCCCGGAGAAGGTGGAAACCCGCCTTCTTGGTGAATTCCAGGGCCTGAGCCAATCCGGCGTAATATTCGTGATTCCCCGTGATGGCGAATTTTCCCAGTTTTGGGCGGATTTCCTGCAAGAGGTCGGAGAGATGATTCAATTGATGGATTTGGGCGTCCACTAGGTCGCCGGTGGAGATGAAAAGGTCTGGGTTTGCCTTTCTCACTTCGTGGAGGATTCTGGATAGCCGCTCTTCCCCCACGATCATCCCCAGGTGGACATCGGTTATTTGAACAATTCTTATGGGGCTGGCCTCTCGGGGAATCTTGGGGGATTTCAAGACCACCCGTTCAGTGCGAATGTTTAAGGCCTCAAAATATCCGTAAGTCCCCGCCGTCAGGGAAAAAACCAAAGGCAGAAAAAATCGCCAGTAGAGGGAGGGAGAAGGAAGCTCACGGGCAAGGATCCAGCCGGCGATAGGGACCAAGAAGCGGTATAGATCGAAAAGGACGGAGGCAGAGAAAAAAAGGAAGGCCACTGCCATCCAGGTATAACCGATATAGGCGGTGAGGCGGGCCAGCGAGGGAAAACCATATTTTTCCGAAAAATGGACCAGGAGGGGAGCGGTGACCATGATGAGCATTATAAAAACCAACAGGATGCTCACCAGGATCCCCGGAGAGAATGTGTCCCTGATTTTGGTGAAGATATAGTAATGCAGCCCACCGTAAAGCAGGAAGAAAGTCAACAAAAAGAGGCTCATGGCATCCTCTTTATTTTCCTTTGCTTTTTCTCTGTGAGCCTTCCTGCATAAAGACCTCCTATCCCCATGACCACGCTATCGAGTTGCCCTCGCACCCAAGATGAAGGTGACTCCGGCGAGGGCGGCGACAGAAAAAACTGAAAAATGGAATGTACCTGTAAGGTCAATGAGCAGGCCGAAGATAACCGGCATAACTAAAGGCCCCACATTGCCCAAAGAGGAGATCAATCCTACCACAGTTCCAATCGAAGCGGAAAGATGCTCCTGCTCTGCGGGCGCTGTCAGAGTAATGGTAAGCACGCCGATGGTCGTGAATCCCGAGAGGAGGACGCATAAGAGCAAAAAAGGAAAGGGAGCGTAGTTCAGCCCGATGATGGCGGCGGCTGCCACCACGCCGAGCATGGCCACGGTTTTTTTCTGGTCTGGAAAGCGGTCGGAAATAAAGCCAATGATCGGCCCGGCCAAAAAGAATCCCAGGGGTAGTAAAGATGCCCAACCTTTATTGAGCTGCTTCATCTCCAGGATTTTCGGCATCCAGGTAGCCAGGGTGTCATAACTCCCCATGGATGCGATCATGAAGAGGAGCAGAATCCAGACATACCGGTCTTTCAAAACAGTGGTGAATTTTCCTACCTTGACCTCGGAGCTACTCTTCCTGGCGCTTCGGGCAAAGATCCACCAGAGCCCGCCCACAATTATTGCCATGACGCCGTAAAGAAGGAGAATGTCCCTCCATCTCATCAGGGAAAGCAAATAAGGCGTAAGTCCCAGGGCCGCCGCGTTGCCCGTGGCAAACCCCGCGATGTAAATGCCCGTAGAGAATCCCAGTGCCCTGCTTCCAGCCCATTCTTTCAAAATCAGGGGCAGGCAGGGGAGCACGGAGGCCAAACCAAGCCCAAGGAAGAATTGACTTATGAGCAGGCTCGGGTAGCTTTGCGAAAAGGACCTTAATACAGCAGAGGCTGCTGAGATCGGCAAGGCGATCCTGAAAGCGTTGAGGTAACCGATTCTATCGCCGATGAATCCCCAGGGGATGCGGAATAATATGAGGCTGAGCATCGCCGCGGAGAAGACGACGCCGAATTCTGCATGGGATAGACCCATCTCCCCTATGATTATTGTGACCATCGGGGCTGTAGCGAATAGCAGAAGGTGCAAAAGGAAAGCGATGAGGAAGCAGAATGAGAGCATTACCAAATGATCATAGGATTTGCTTTGCCCTGCAGCCATATATCCACCGCCCTCCGCCAGAAAATCAAAAATTTGATCCCATTCTAATACAGGGGAATTGTCAAAGAAAGGGAAGAATGATTTTCCCAACGGCTGGCAGTTGATCTTTCCCTAAATCTATATATCTCTGGTATAATTAATACAAACGCAAACGCAATAAATAAAGTGACATTACCCCTTCCTTTACCCTGTGGAGTAGAGGAACTTACTCCACAGGGCAAGCCCTCCCCCCTTGAGGGGGAGGGGAGGGTGGGGGGTAAAATAAATTAATTCGTTTGTATTAATATATGCGAAAGCAACATTTTTTGACGTTTAGCTTGCTGGCCTTGCTCTCCGCCTGTGCCCCGGTCATCTCCAAGCAGTCGCTAAGAGAAGCAGATGCAAGTCTTACCTTCCAGGAATTAATCAAGGATCCGGAAAGGTACAAAGGAAAAATGATGGCTCTTGGAGGACAGATTATTTCCAACGCAGTCAGGGAAGGCGAAACATGGATGGAGGTTCTGCAGCAGCCGCTGAACTGGCAAATGAAACCGAAAGACACAGACTTGTCTTATGGACGGTTCCTGGTGCACTTTGCGGAATTTCGGGACCCGGCCGTCTATGCGCCAGGACGGAAAGTTACGGTCCTCGGAAAAGTGCAGGGGAAAAAGATTTTGCCCCTTCAGGAGATCATGTACGGTTACCCGGTGCTGACTCCCCGGGAGATCCACCTCTGGAAGCCGGAAACATGGGGTGGGCCATTCTTTCACTTCGGCGTTGAAGTGGGAGGGATGATCAGATGAAAAGATGTTTTTTGCTCATCCTTCTGTGCGCAGGACTGTTCGTTTCTTGCGCCCCTTTTCCGAAGGAAATGATGCGGCAGGTTGACCAGTCCCTGGCTTTAAGGGAGGTGCAAAAAGATCTGCAGCCCTTCCTGGGAAAGACGGTTCTGTGGGGAGGTGTAATTATTGAAACCACCAACCGCAAGGATGAGACGATCTTGCAGGTCATGCAGACCGACCTGGATTATCAAAAAAGACCCACGGATCTGGATCGTTCGAGAGGGCGTTTCTTAGTTCGATATACTGGGTTTCTGGACCCGGTAATTTACCGCCGAGGGCGAGAAATGACTGTCGTGGGCGAAGTTGTGGGAAAAGAAATCCTTCCCCTCGGCGAAATCCGATATACCTACCCGATCATTCTGGCCAAGGAAATGCGCCTGTGGGAAAGAAGGCCACAGGTCAGGCCCGTTTATCCTCCCTGGTATTGGGACCCCTACCCTTATTGGTGGTATCGACATCCTTCTTGGTGGTATCGTCCTTACTTTTAGGGAGTCTTCACCCCTCTTCAAGTCTCGTAAGCAAGGACCCGAATCAATCCCATGGTGGCCCCTGTGTTGTCGGTCGTAGTCGTATCGCTGGCAGAGATCACTTTCTTCACTTTTTTCTCCTTTATGAAACGATTCACCTGATCATCCAGGGCTGCTAACTCTCTCATCGTTGCAAAAATCTTCAACTCCGTGGTGAAGGTTTTTACTTTAAAGCCTTTTCGCTCGGCCATCTTGAACTCCTTTCTCTTCTCCTTGTTTCATCCCTTTTCGCCAGGGGAACAATGGATGAGGGAGAAGTTTATGGTTTGAAAACTTCGACTAAGGCATCCATATGTTCGCCTTCAAAAAAATCCTCAGTCTCCTCCATGTCTCTGTGTTGAACGAATTTTTCAGGTGATGATCTTGAGGATGTTGGGTTCATTCGTCGATCTGGTAATCCTCGCGCTTGCCGATCTCCCGGCAAAGCGCTAACGGGTTCCATCAAGACTTCGCGCTGCAGGATGGGCAAAGAAGCAGAATTTGAGAATTTTTCTCCCGGGGGTATACGGAGCGGATAGTACCTTGACAACCCTCGCATACAAGAGGATCCAGACTTCGGGTGATAGGATTCCATATAACCTGAGCCGTTCGCTGGAATTTTCGATACTTAATTTCAGTCATGATCTGGACCACAGACGCGAGAAAGCGGATAGCTCCGCATCCGGTAATAGTAACTTGCACCTGGTATTTGTGTTCGAGGTCCGCGATCTTGTGCCCCATTTCCTCGGGTAGCTCGCGAATTTTAGCCCTTCTCTCCTGCCGTTGCCCATCGGTGAGATTTGGATTTTCCAGGCTATCTTCCATCTCTTTTTTTAAGGCTTCATAATATTCCCGAGTGTTTCTTACATCCCGGCGCAGTCGCCGCCGCATGCTGCTCAAAAAGTCGGAAAGCTCAATTTCGATACGGCCCCTTGCATTACTCAAGGCATGGGAAAGAACCTGTTCCAGGTGCCCGGGGAAGTGTGGCGGAACCTTTCCCGGTCCAAAGAATTGGAGCCGAAATTCAGAGAGCCGTTCCTTAAGATCCGAGATTAGCGCTCCGCTGGCCTCATGTACCCCTAACTGCACTAAACCTTCTTTCCGTTCATCGCTCAACGCGACATAATGGCAAACCAGCACCATATAGCTTGTGCGGGCTTCCGCCCGGCTGACTATATGGACCTGCCCGTCCAGGAAAGAGAGATCTTTACCGATGAGCTGCTCGAAGCCGGCTTTTTTTAAATAGGGGATTTCCACCTGCCCATAAACAATGGGAACTTCGCGGGTTGCCAAGTGGAAAAGGCGATCCAGTATGGGGCTTCCGTAGAGGAGTGGTACCCCATCTCTTCCCAATTTAACTTCTTCGGGAAGCTCAAGTAAATGAGCCAGAGGAAGAGGCAATAAGGCCAACAAATGGTCGGACCGCTGCTCAACCAGCGCGCCATTCTTTTCGAGCACTTGGGCTGAAAAAGTTAACAGCTCTGGATCAGAGACTTCGTTCATAAACCGAAATCCTCATGGAAGAGCTTTTCGTCCAATTCTTTACTCTTTTCATAGGCTGCCCTGGCCCGCTTCAAGCGAGAGGCCAGAGAATCAAAAGCCCTCTTCCGCTCAGACTCGTCCGGATTGCGGATCCAAATTTCATAAACCAGATCGCTGAACTCCTGTTCATCCTCTATACGGCCCAAAATCATCTCGATCTCCCCCACCACAAGCTCGAACATATTGATCTTCCGGTCCAGGACATCAAGGATATGATCTTCCAGACTTCCGGCGGCGCAGAAATTGTAGACTTGGACTTCTTTTTCCTGCCCGATCCGATGGATGCGTCCAATACGCTGCTCAATTTGCATGGGGTTCCAGGGAAGATCATAGTTGATCATCGCGTGACAAAACTGCAAATTGTATCCCTCTCCTCCCGTGCCCGTGGCGAGGAGCACTGGACATCCATCCCGAAAGGCATCCATAACCGTTTGTTTCTGGGAGGCGGTCAGGCTTCCATGGAATACTGTGTGGGGAATATTTTGTTCTTCTAAGATCTGATGAAGATATTCCAGAGTAGCCAGGTAATTCACAAAAATGATCTTCTGTTCGGGTGAAGCGCGAAGGATTTCCACTACTTTTTGAAACTTACTGCCCATCTGGATGGCCCTACCGATGGCAAGGATTTGTTTTGCTTTCTCTTGAATTCCATCTCCACTCTCCATGGCAATCTTCTCGAGCATGCGCAGGGCGGCAAAGTGGGAGGACCCCGCGGACTCCAGCAACCTGCGCAAGCTCATCTTGGAAATATTGATTAGGGGTAGGGCAGCTTGTTCCGTCACAAACTCGCTAATCTTCTGGTAAAAATCACTCTCTTCAGGCTTCGGCCTTACCCGGGTAGTAAAGGCGAAACGCGGCGGCAGGCGAAGCTGAGTAATGGAACGGGTATTACGAATCATGACCTCTTTAAGGAGTTGCCTAAGCTTCTCGCGGTTGCGGGGATCCGTGGGATTCCCACGGGTAACAAATTCTTCCTTGAACATCTTCAAGGTCTTGAGATGCCCTGGCTTTAGCAGGGTAACCAGGTTGTAGAGTTCTTCCAGCTTGTTTTGCACGGGCGTGGCGGTGAGGAAGAGTAAGAAGTTTTTCTGAATAGCATTGACCAGTTTCCAATTGCGAGTGGCCCGGTTCTTCAGGTGGTGGGCTTCATCCACAATCACTAAATCGAAGATACGGGAGGTGACGGCCTGAAAATTTCTTTTGCTTCGAGCCGTCTGCATAGAAACCAGAAGGAAGGGCTCGGCCCAGAAACGGTCCGGGTCTTCGCGAAAGAGAGGGTCATTCGATGAGGCAAAGGAAAGGTCGAATTTTTCCCGCAGTTCTTCCTGCCATTGAAAAACCAAAGAGCTGGGTACGATGATCAGGGCCGACCGCACCAAACCTCGCATTAGATATTCCTTCAAAATAAGACCCGCTTCAATGGTCTTTCCGAGACCCACTTCGTCCGCCAGAATGGCCCGCCCCTGGAAAGTCTTCATCACTTTGCGGGCGGTTTCCTCCTGATACCAGAGGGATTGAACGTTGCGCAGGGTTGGAAGGCAGAGGAGCTGGTCGTAAGAACCCCGGAAGGAGAATTTATAGGCCCGCAGCGCCAGGTCAAATGTATGCAGGTCTGCTCTGTGGGTTGCTTTTATCGCTTCCAAAATCGGATTGTGGTTCAACTCAAAGAAAACCTTTGGCTCCAGAGAATCTTCCGGGGCAAGGTTTATTACCTTCTCCGCTTGGATTCTACCATCTGGAAAAGACAGGGGTGTCGGCCCTGCTAAATCATGGGGGTGCTGTACACCGATTTCAACTCTTGTTTGAAGGGGTTGTTGCATCCTTTGACAGAATGCGAGATACCCTTCTACTTCTTTTAACTGAGTTTTTGGGAGGCGCCACCCTAGGGTTTTTGGGCGAGCCAGCAATTTTCGGAATAGTTTCTCGGCCAGGACATATTCTTTCTGCTGCAGGGCCAATTTTCCCAACCTCAGGTGGCCTGCTCCTCCCACGAGGTTTCCCTTTTCCCAGCATTGGCGCAAAAGGACGTAAAGGGTGGATTCATCATTCAGAAATTCTGCATTTTGAATGGCCATGTCCGTAAGAGACCCATCTGATGGATCAATCCTGAGTCCCTTCAAAGCCCAGTTCAAGGACTTCACATAGTCCTTGCGGTCAAAGGCCTCCATGGCAAGCCAGGAAAATTCCTCAGCCTTCCTTCGGCGAAGTAGTTGCAGTCTTCTTTGACGATAGGCCCTGCGTTTTTCCGCGCGTTTTCTCTTTCTCTTTTCTTGGTGATCCACTGCCTTACTTTTCGTTTTCAAGTACGTTTTTAAAAATTTCCCAATTTATTCATTTTCGGGACTTCGCCAGCCAAAGTTGACGGGTGAGCTGCATATGCCCGATATGCGTCGCGAAATGCTCAATGACATGTAAGATACCCCAGCGGACCGTTATCGAGCGATCCCGAAACTTGCGGCTCTCCTCTAATTGGGTTTCCGTGAGCGAGGATAAAACTTCCTCGGCACTCTTGGCAGCTGCGTCCAGTCTGGCCTTTAAGTCGTTGACCTCCACCCCTCGGGTAGCAAATTCCGCCTCCCGGTCGCGTTGGATGGGTTGGCAGCCGATGATTCCCTTCATCCAATAGGTTTCTGAACCGGCCAGGTGGGCCACGATCGCTGCCAGCGAGTTTGTGGCCAGTTCTCCTTCTCCTTGTATGGGGCGCCAATCGAGAGCCTCCTTGGGTAACCCTTCCAGCAGATTCTTAACCTGATTGCCCAATTCATCCAGCGTGGTTAAATAACCTTGGATCTCTTTCAGCATCTTTTCCTCCTCCTTTCTCCTTTCCCAGGGCCCTTCTTTCTTCTTTGCTACGATCCTTGATCTTTATATATTTTTTGAATTCTTTTCCAGGCAATGGGGACGGAAACAAAAACGAAGAATCCGAAGGCTGCCTGCGCCCATAATAACCCGTCGGAGAAGACACCGGTTTGGAAATAAAAATATAAGGTCACGGACAAGTTGACCGCAATATCAGAAGCCATGATAAAGACAGAAAGAGCCATTCCATGGAAGGGCAGAAAGATAAGGAGAATTATGGCTAAAGGATCAAGAACCGTTAGCAGAGTCCAATAAATATTTATGGGCAGGGGAACATAGTCATAACCAAATAAACCATCCCGCATAATATCCGCGATATGATTTTTTGTCCCATAAGAAAATCCAATGATATAAATAATGAAGATCACCCTTACGATATTCAGTTCTTTACGTTTGAAATCGAAAAATAGTTTTGGGAACAATTTATACACCCGACGGCTTCCTTGTCATGCAACCAGAATAGCAAGACTCCTATTAAAATTTCAATAAGCAAGTCTGACCCCACTTTTATTCCCAAGCTCCAGAAAAACCCCCATCCATTCCCAGGGGCTGGGCCAGAATTTGCGGGTCCAGCGGCCATTTGTTTCCGGGGTCGGCATGATGCATGAAGGAAGCAATGGGGGTCACATCTTCATTTGTCATTTAAGCCTGCTAATGTAACTAGGCCTTGAATTTTAAAGTAGGGAAGGAGGGGGCTTCGGAGGGGGCTGGGGGCAAAGGGTCTGTGGGGTCAAACCTTCAAAATTCACTTTCCCGATTTCCCCAGCGAAACCTTCCGCTTCCTGAAAGAAAAGGAAGAGCGGGAATTGGGCGAAAACCGAACCCCCCGCCTTGTTCTGGAGGCATGGGATAAGCGGAGAGGGGTCAGTCCGTGAATTGAGAATTAACCTCGTTCTTGGCTATGAAATTCGGGTAGCCTCAAAAGAATTGAAAATAAAAATCGGCGGGTGTTTACTTCCTGCGGGGTAAAAAGAGGTAATCTCTAATAAAACATCAACAATTCATAATTCACGGACTGACACCCCCTCTTCCCCCGGCTCAGGGATTCATATTTTTAAACCAGCTTCTGCCCCCTCAGAAATGGCCTCATAGATCCGCCCGACTTCCCGACAATCCCCTATCTCATAGATCTCCTTCACTTTTCCTTTCAGGAGTTGAGACAAGCCTTTTTCCGGCATCGATCCGGTGGCGCATATGATCGTATCTGCACCGAGGAAGATCCTCCGGCCGTCCCGGTCGACTATCTCCATTCCTTTGTCGATTATCTCTTCCTTCTGCACCCCGGTTAAGGCTTCAATTCCCCTCTCTTTCAGCCTGAGAATAAGAGTTTTGGAATACCTGGAGTAGGCATCGGAAGCCAGTTTGGGCAGCATCTCTACGATCGTAACCTTTTTTCCTTTTTCATGCAAAAATTCGGCGGCCTCACAGCCAATGAACCCTCCCCCGATGATGATCAGATTCTTCCCGACCTCTACTTTTCCGGCCAAAACATCCCTGACATTCAAGACCCTCTTTTTCTCCATCCCGGGAATATTCGGAAGAAGCGGCTTTGAACCCACGGCTAATATGACTGCATCTGGAGAAAAGTTTAAGACCCCTTCGGCTGTAGCCTCCTTATTCAAATGCACCAATACCTTCATCTTCTTCAATTGCCGGTCCAGGTAATCAATCAGGCTCTTAATCTCCTCCTTCCCTGGGGGTAAGAGAGCAAGGAGGAGCTGACCTCCGAGCTGGTCCCCTTTTTCCCAAAGGGTGACCTCATTTCCCCTTTGGGCAGCGATGATCGAGGCCTGCAGCCCTGCGGGCCCACCCCCAATGACCAGGACTCTCTTTTTTCGCCCCGGAGAATTCAGCCTGCGCTCGAACTCCTCCTCTTTACCGACTGCGGGATTCACGCTGCAGATCATGGGCACTCCGGGAGGTTTCAATACCGCTTCCGAACACCGCAAGCAGAGAATACACTTTCGAATCTCCTGCACCCTCCCATCCATGGCCTTTTTTAGGAACTGGGGATCGGCGATCATTGGCCTCCCGATGTCAACAAAATCGGCCATCCCACCCGACAATATCTCCTCCGCCAAATGGGGTTCATTTATACTGCCAGTGACGGATACTGGGATTTCCAGGTTTTCCTTCAATCTTTTGGCAAGGGATGCGTTGGGGGCACGAGGCATTAGAAGATTCGGGGTGACCCATTGATCTGTTTCCGCAGCTCCGCTCGCTACGTCAATGCAGTCTGCGCCTGCTTCCTGGAGGAGCCTGGAAACTATAATGGCGTCATCTATACCGTAACCACCTTCTATCCTCTCATCGGCTGATAATCTGAATAAAACCGGATATTCCCTACCCACGTTCTTCCTTATTGCCCGCAGCACCTCCAGGGCGAGGTGGGCTCTCTTTTGGACACTCCCCCCGTAATCATCCGTCCTCTTATTTATTCGAGGAGACAGAAACTCCGGGATAATGTATCCGCTACCCCCGTGAATCATCAGGCAGTCAAAGCCTGCCTCTCTTACTCTTCTGGCTGCTTCCCCGGAGGCTATTGCCAGGTCTTCTAATTCCGCAATACTCATGGCTCGTATTTTAACTCTAGTCTCCAGGTCAACCGTTTCCGATGCTGAGGCCGGGTCAAGCTGGTCCCGCCTTCCCCTGTGTAATGACACCTGGATACCCGCCTTGGCCCCACCCTCATGGATCACTCTGACCAACCGGTTCAATTCGGGTATACATTTATCGTCCCCCAAGAAAATCCTTCCGGGGTATCCTCCCCGTCGGGGATAGGATGATTGAACGATTAATAAAGCGCAGCCCCCCAGGGCAATTTCCCTATGGTAGGATAGCATGCGCTCAGTGATCCCCCCCTTTTCATCGGTATAGTTGGTGCCAATGGGAGGCATTATAATCCTGTTTTTCATCTCCATTTTTCCTATCCGTCCGGGTTCAAAAAGCTTTGGGAAATGAATCATTTTAACCCCCTTTCATCTTTCCCCGGGAATGGAGCGTCCTCATCCGAATTGTGTTGGAATCAGGCTTGTCCAAATTAGAGATTAAGATTTGGGGAAAAAGATAAGGAAGGCCAGAATAAGGTAATTCATCTCTATGTTAGCCTGCCCCCATCCAAGACTCAGCGTCCCTGAGACCTTGCATTCGGGCATCCGGTGCGAAACTCGGAAGATACAGATTTCCCGCGCCTATGCGTAACGCCAGGATTTGCATGGCCGCTTGGCGAATTCTGCGGAATTTCGGAATTTGAGCAAATATTACCTAATGCTTTGAAACTCCCCTTTCGTTTTTTTGCAGCCTGCGCACGATATTGCACAGGCCATCAATATACTCGAGGTGGGTGCTGAATCACCCGCTGCGCACCTGGCACCGGGCAAGGTGGCAGGACATCATTTCTTCGTCCACTGGGAGATGACTTCATCCACGAGTTTGAAATCCGCTTGCCAATATTCTTTGGCTTGCTTCCCGGACAGGAGTCGGGGTTCGAACCCGGCCTTGGTCAGGTTGGCCTGGAATTCCGGATCCTTTACTGCGTTCTCAAAGGCGGTGATCAGGCGGGAATAGATATCCGGCGGCAGCGCCTTTTGGCCCCAGAGGTGGTGATAATTGTAGGCTTTCATGGCAATGCCCTTCTCCTTCGCCGTGGGTACATCCTTCGCCTGAGGAATGCGGTCATCGGCAAAAGAAACCAGCGGGCGCACCGCTCCTGAATCATAGTACGGTTTCAGCCGCCCCAGGACACCCATGGTCATGTTAAGATGTCCACCCAACAGGGCAGTCGTCACCTCGCCACTCCCGGAATAAGGCACATGATTGACCTTGATCCCCGTCTTTTGAGCCAGGAGCTCGACGTATATATGGTTCATCGCGCCGATCCCGGGCGTTCCATAAGAGAGTACATTGTTGCGCCCGTAACTGAGGAGGTCTTCAAAAGTCTTCCAGGGGGCGTCAGCCTTCACCCACAGCAAAAATGGTGAAAAAGCCGTGATCCCAATATGGTTGATATCCTCCTTCCCCCAGGAAAGTTTCTTGCCGTCGAGCAGGATCTTCGAGGCCAAGTCGGGTTCATAGGTATAGATCAAAGTGTACCCGTCGGGCCGGGCTTTGATCGCCGCCTCCACTCCCACGGCCTGAAGGGCCCCCGGTTTATAGTTCATGACCACAGCCTGGTTGAGCTGCTTTTTCAACGCCTCCATCAGGATCTGCCCGGAAAGATGAGCAGACCCTCCTGGCGTGGTGGCGATAATAACGGTAATCTGCCGGGAGGGATACTCCGCGGCCAAACTGGCCGAGGTAAACCCGAACAAAATCAGGAAAGCCCAAAGCCAAATCGATTTACGCATGTGACGCCCTCCTTTCTTTTCGTACGTCCTGAATGATAGGGTACACCAAGAGAACGGCGGATACAACCAAGAGAACTGCCGAAATGGGGCGGTGGAAAAAAATGGACAGATCTCCCTGGCTCAAGATCAGCGCTCGGCGGAAATTGACCTCCAGCATGGGACCCAGGATCAAGGCCAGAACCAACGGTGCCGGCTGGAAGCGGTACTTGGACATAAGGTAGCCGACGAAGCCGAATATGACCATAATGACGACTTCCGTCGCGCTCGAGTTGACACTATACACGCCGATGAGGCAGAAGAGGAGAATGATCGGGAAAAGAATACGGTAAGGGACCTTCAGCAGCCTGACCCAGAGCCCGATCAAGGGAAGATTGAGGACGAGGAGTATCGTATTGCCGATGTACATGCTGGCGATGACCCCCCAGAAGAGGTCGGGGTGGTTTCTCATGAAGAGCGCGTTGGGCTGGATTCCATTGATCAGCAGAGCGCCCAGCAGGATGGCTGTGGCACCATTCGACGGGATGCCCAGAGAAAGCAAGGGGATGAAGGCCCCGCTCGAGGCTGCATTATTGGCCGCCTCCGGGCCGGCCACTCCCGCAATCGCTCCTTTTCCAAACCTCTCCGGATTGCGGGCCACCTTTTTTTCCACTGCGTAGCAGACGAAGGAGGACATGACTGCCCCCCCTCCCGGCAGGATGCCCAGAAGAAACCCCAGAACGGAACCCCGGGCGATGGGCCCGATTGATTCCCGCCAGTCTTTCCATCCGGGCAGAAGTCCGCGCAGCGAGGTTTTGAATACCTCGCGTACCGCCGTCTCCTCCAGGCTGATCAACACCTCGGCTACGCCGAAGAGCCCCATGACCACGGGGATGAAACCAATGCCATCGGAGAGCACCGTGATATCAAAGGTGTACCGGGCAACCCCGGTGAACATATCCCTGCCGATGGAACCAAGGATCAGGCCGACGGCAGCCATCATCAAACCTTTCACCACCGACCCGTAGGTAAGATAGGAAAGGACGACTAATCCCGCGACCATCAGCGAAAAGTATTCTGCCGGTCCGAAGCGAAGGGCGAAAGAGGCCAGGGGCGGGGCGAGGGCGATCAGGCCGCAGATGCCGAGCGTGCCGGCGATGAAAGAGCCAAACGCCGAGATACCCAAGGCCGGCCCGGCCCTGGCGAGCCATCTGGTAGCCATCCAGACAGGTCACCACCGAGGCCGCTTCCCCGGGAATATTCACCAGGATCGAGGTGGTAGACCCGCCGTACATCGACCCGTAGTAAATTCCGGCCAGCATGATCAGGGAAGAGACGGGGGGGAGATAATAGGTTGTTGGAAGAAGAATGCCCAGGGCGCCCGTCGGCCCGATGCCGGGAAGTACGCCGATGAGGGTGCCGATGAAGACGCCGATGAAACCATAGAGGAGGTTCATCGGCTCCAGGGCCACGGAGAATCCTTGGGCAAGATAATTCAACAGGTCCATGGCTCAGGGAAAGATTGAACCGGTGGGCAGGGGAACTAACAACCACCGGACGAAAAGAAGGTTTATGGCCAAAATGGCCATCCCCGCCAAAAGCAGAGACCCGAGCCAGCTGACCTTGCCCATCCGGGAAAGGAGCAACATGACGATGAAGGTGCTGAACAAATACCCGAGCCATTCGAGCAGGAGGCCATAAACCAATAGAATGGCCAGAATGGTTAAGACGGGACGAAACTTAATAGCGATGGGGGGCGCCTCCCACTGGGGCGAGGAACGTAAAAAGAGGATGAGCGATAGAGCGGCAAGAATGAAGGAGAACAGCAGCGGGGTGAGGCCGGGGCCAGGGCTGCTCAGCCTTCCCGGATTCAGACGATAGGCTTCGATTCCAACGACCACGGCAAAAACCAAACAGAGGATAGCACTGGAGCGGTCGGGGTTGCTTTTTGGGGGTGCGGTCAATTCTTTTTTCAGGGCGTTATGGATTTAACCTGCCATTTAAAATTCTGCCCACTAAATTCCCTTTTGGAAAAAAAGTCTATCAAAATCCCCTTGAGGCGTCAAGTTAAATGAAAGAAGCCCGGGGCCAATTCTGCGGAATAATGTAAATGGGGCCCATTAAAAGGCCCCTGTGGATTTCAGGGACGGCGTTGACAAGGTTGACTAGCTTCTCGGAGATTGCGGATAAGGGAGAAAGGACGCTTCGATTAGATCATATAATTGTTAAGCCTCTGGGCCGAGAACGAAGATTCTGAAAAGACTAATCAGAGCGATTTTCATAAGTGTTTGGGTAGAGTAGGGAGCTGGCGTAGTGGCTGACGCTCTATTTCCAGCTCCCCCTCATCAAACCGTACATTCAGTTTTCTCCCGCCATGGCGGGACTTTCCGATCATCTTCATCCAGAGGCTTTCGCAGCCTGAGTCCATGGAGCACTGGTGGGTATCTTGTAGAGGCCCAGATTTTCGTAAACATACCCATAAAGGTATGCTCTATAGCATCTGCGCTTGTTCGCCCGTTTTCGTCTCAGATATGTAGAATCCGTGGCTTGGCGTACACCCTTGACAGTTCTTATCCTTCCTGACTGAATTTTTCAGTCACCTCCTTTTTTGTGTGGGAAAAGCGGGACCTCCATAAAAATATAAATTTCCCTAAGAACCGACGTGCCGTCCTCCGGCCTGATATGGATGCCTATTACGCCAAACTTTATGGTCTTACCCGTGACGAACTTCGGTATATCCTCGACCCAGAGGATGTTTACGGCGCAGATTTCCCCGGCGAAACCTTGCACGTCCCAAAAGAGAAAGAGGAGCGTGAGTATAGCGAATACCGCACGCGACTATAGGGGAAGGAAGGGCGATGTCCATAAAGTTATAAATCCGAGAGATAAGTTAAGAGGATTTAATAGCTGAAATTCCTGGCTGATATTTTAATGGGCCAGATAGGTTTGTCTGCTTTTGACCATACCTAAGGATCAACTCAAAAATTTGACAATTCCAGATTGCTCATGTTAGGATGGTCTTAATTATGGTCAACCAGAATGGAGGTCAATATCAATGAAAACCTTATCTCTATCCGAAGCTAAGATGAAATTAAGCTGGCTTATTGAAGTCCTCAACACCACGGAGGAGGAGATTATTATCACAAAAAATGGCCGGCCAGCGGCCGTTCTCGTGAGTCCAGAGGAGTATGACAGCTGGAAGGAATCCCTTGCCGTCCGTTCAGATCTGGCTCTGATGAAAGAAATAAAAAAGGGGCTTAAGGCTTTAAAGAAGAAAAGAGTAAAGCTCTACACTCTCGAAGAGTTGTTTCAATAAACGGGTTCGGCGCGGGATAGGCTGTGGATAAACTCGTTGTCCCGAAAGATATTCGCGCCCTTATTCGAGGAATGCATCCTCACCTGAAGAAAAGAGTCAGGGGTGCTCTGGAATTAATCTTATTAGAGCCATTTTCTGGCAAGGCCTTGATTGGTGAACTTTCCGGATTGCGAAGCCTTCGCGTTGGTTCCTTCCGGATTATCTATAGAATCAGAAATAAAGAAGGTATTGAAATAATAGCCATAGGCCCCCGTGAGCGCATATACGAAGAAACCTTCCGGATTATTAAAGGAGAAAAGTGATAATTCATGGCTTAGAAGGGTGACAGACGAAGTTGGATTATGATCGATAGTAACTTTTTCTGCAAAGGCAATGTAGTATCCATCCATACCAGGACGGTAATAATCTTTTAGTAAGAAAAGGGGGGTCCATTAAAATAGGGTCTTCTGCAAATCGAGTGGGTAAAAATTAGCCCAAAAATATCAAACAGCCCTTTATTTTAGCGGGTTTTCTCACTTGTAAAGGGACAAAAAATAATGCTATGAATTTTTCATGCGAAAACATAAACGACTCTGGGACCTTTATCGCTTTGCCGGTTTCTCACCGGAGCACACTTTGTCCGGCATTTTCGGGGACCCCCG
>Ga0315312_1000596_pt1 | contig 38803 bp, 33 predicted proteins | sample TDP7_MG_FD_203629 | JGI IMG/M metagenome (GOLD analysis project Ga0315312, IMG submission 203629) | Freshwater sediment microbial communities from Lake Towuti, South Sulawesi, Indonesia - TDP7 | ecosystem: Environmental > Aquatic > Freshwater > Lake > Sediment | place: Indonesia: South Sulawesi... | reverse complement strand
TCAACTTCATTGTTGGAGCTAAGGCGCTCCTCTCTGCGGAGCTCTCTCTGACGCGGGAATTTAAAGCGCCCGCGCCCACCGTGTCTCATGTCTGGGTAAACCCTCCTTCACAAGCAAAGATAGTTTTTCGGGAACTATCCGCTTCGGTTGGGTCCGTCTGCATGAGTCCCCTTTCGAGATGTCGGTGGGATTGCTCACAAGTAATTGGTCATCGCTAAAATAAAGCAATGAAAAGCCTAGAGATAAGACTTTCTTGAAGCTGTGTCACTTTTCCAGGGGTTGACAACTGGGGCAAATGAAGCTACTAGTTGAGCCTGTTTTGATTTTTTGAATTGTTGTTTGACAGATGGGACAAGGCTTGCCAGGTTTGTAGGCGATTTTGAACCGTTTCACGTCATATCTGCCTTTGTTTCCGTAGAAGTCCTTCTCATAGGCTAGCCCGCCCAGTTCGATACTTTCGTTTAGCATCGATCTTATAGACTTGTAAAGCGCTTCGATTTCCGCGTTAGTTAGTGAAGAAATGGTTCGTTTTGGATGTAACTTCGCGTTGAAGAGCATGTCCTGAATATAGACATTGCCGATGCCTGCAAGGTTCTTCTGATCAAGCAAGAAAGTTTTGATGTTGCCCCTTTTCTTGTTCAACAATTGTTTGAAATAATTGGCTGTGAACCTTGTGTCTAACGGTGTTATGCCCATTTTTGCGGTTAGTTTATGTTCGCCAAGTTTGTCTGCTTGCATAAGATGCAGATAGCAGAACCACCAGACACGGATAGTGAAACCCGTTTTGTCGTCTAGAGTGAATTCTATCTGGTATTTTTCGGGCAATTTGTCGTTTGGTTTGAAGTGGGTAACATCGGCGCCCATCCCAGGATTAAACAGAAGAACATGGTCTGAGCCAAGCTTGACAAAAAGCCATTTGCCCCTATTCTCAACTGACTTAATGGTTTTTTCAACAACCTTTTTCTGAAATTGTTTCCAAGGCATGTTAAGACATTTAGGATTAGCCACTTCAACTTCCAAAATTCGTTTTCCCACAATTTCTTTGGTCATCTGTCGACTTAGAATAGTTAATTCAGGCAACTCCATGTTAACACTTCTCTCTGGGTTTTCTTCACTAAGCGCTATTGGCAACATTTAAGTTATTAATGGTTCCCACACAAGGTTCAAGTTTCTTCATCCTTCATCAGTTCATATACGAATATTAGGTCGTTTCTTCTTGGGATTCCGAATCTAGCTTTCTCGCCCTTATAAGCGTCTTTTGCATACAATATTTTTGCGCCAAGCGTGTAATTTGCGATGATGGCTGGTAAGTTGTCGTTTTCAATAGAAACATACAGTTTTTTAACTTTGTTTTCCTTGGCTATCTGTTTCAATTTCTCTATCATGGCTGAGAACAAGCCCGCACTTTGAAATTTTGGATGTATAGCTGTTTCCCAGAATTGTATGCTCATCTCTTCTTCTGGGTCAACAGTGAACACAAAGTCAAGGTAGCCAGCATGTTCTGTGTTAGCATAAACAGCCATGGTTTTCACGCTGTATTCCTTGTGACCATATACGTAGTCTGATGATGGTTTCCACTCTTCCTCCAGGTCAATTTCCTCTGGCGGCGGGCACTCGGTTATTTCTTCTAACGCCTCAAATATTGTTCGGTCCTTCAGGTCTTGCTTTATTTTGTCGAGAACCTTGATTTCTATGTTTAGCGGACTTGGCTTTGACAAGTGTTTCTTGCTTACAGGTACAAATCGAGCACATTCGCAACACACGTATTTTCCATCGACAGCGCACTTGTATTGCGCTATTTTGCCGCAACTCTCACATCTAGGTATCTCCAAGGATGACTCCTCCTCTTGTTTATGAAATCTCTTCGATGTCTATTTCAAAGGCGCTTGTTGGGTTCTCCAGTTCAAAGTTGTTTAACACTTCCGGATGTATCTCACCTAACACGCCTAGCTCCTTGCGTTTTAGGTAGGTGGCTGCGGCTCTACCCTCTAAGAAACTCGGATGCTTGACTGGTTTGATTTCCCAGCGCTTCAACCCCATGTTGTGCAACAATGCCTCGACACAAGACTTCATTTCCGTGAAGTTTGCGGTTGAATGCGACGAAACTCCAGCCACGTGCAGTCGTCTTTCACAGCGTGTCTCCACGCTTTGGTTTATTCGCCCAACGTCTGAGACTTCGAACAAGTGCTGTGGGAAGCTTTCGTGCTTGTTATCCATTAGGTTCTTCATCAAACTAGGGAGCAAACTCTCTCGCAAAATGGTGTATTCGGCAGAGACGGGGTTGGCCAGTTTAATCGTGTTTTGAGCCTTTAGGCGCATCTTTTCATAATGAACAGCCTCGTTTATCAGAGTGAAGTTCATGACTTCGGTGAATCCCAAACCCGTCATAATTTGTCTTACAACGTTTGCTGTTCTGTGCGCTGGATGTTGCTCTCCCATAGTCAAAGTTTGTGGAATGGTGGGCTTAAGCCTATAATACCCGTAGCCAATGGCCACTTCCTCAACCAAATCCACCTCGTGTAAAACATCGATTCGATAAGCTGGAATAGCTGCTTCCACAATGCCATTTCTCACTGTTTTGGCATCTAACCTGCACTTCCTTAAGCTCTCAACAACCTGCGCTTCAGAGAGTTTGAGTCCCAACACTTCGTTGGCGTAGTTAACTCTGAGTCTCATCCTCTGAGGCGTTAAGTCTGGCGAAATAACTGTACGGTCAGGATATTTCACACGCACTTTTTCTATTGTGCCGCCCATGTCTGCCAGCGTGGTAGCCAGAACGTTTAGGCTTCTCTCAACAGCCACGTAGTCGGTGCCTGTCACATCCAAGAACAGGTTGGTTGTTTGGTTGTTGACTCGCGTCAACTCGCCGTTGATGACAGGCGGCATAGATAGAATTTTTCCGTCTTTGTCAATAAGCAAGGGATACTTGGGCGCCCAATCGACCAGATGCTTATACGCCATGCCCTTATCGTGCTTTTCCAATATTTCTCTCAGACTCATCTCTTCTGTCTTGTCCAATGGAACAAACCTTGCCTTGTCGGGTTCAACAGCCGTGAACGTGAACGGCGACTCAACCACATCTAGGTTATGCACACCAATTGATGCTTTCGTGCGGTTTCGCCCGATTCCCCAGTGCAAATCCTCCTGCATCTCCATCAAGTCAACGATAGCGTCTTCGTCGAGCTTTATGTTGCGCACAACCGCAGCCAGCATGTAGGGTCGGACCTTTGAAACAGCCTTGCTTATTTTCAGCACGGTTTTGCCGTCTTTGACCTCGTATTTTGGTAGTCCAGTTTCCCATCCCATTAAGCCTTTGAAGGCTCGGGCTATTCCAGCGTAACTGCAGAAGTCCACTCGGTTTGGGTTGAACTTTACTTTGACGTAGTCTAAGCCGATGTCTTCTATGTCGAAGCCTAGCCATGGCAGCCGCTTAGTCATGTCTTCAACCGATAGTTGGCTTCCAACAAACCTGCTGAATCGGTCTTTCTGCAGTGTTATTACTGGCATAGGGGTGTCCTCCTAATCCAGCTTAAGCGGTTACCATACAGCAAGCGTATGTCGTCCAAGCCCAGTTCAATCATAGCCAGACGTTCTAAACCGCCTCCCCAAGCCAACACAGGATACTTTATGCCCATGGGTGCCAACACCTCGGGTCTGAACATGCCCATTCCGCAGAGTTCTATCCAACGTTTGAGTTTTGGAACGTAAACTGTTGCTTCGGCTGAGGGTTCTGTGTATGGGAAGTAGGAAGGCCAGAACCTTACCTTTCTCAGCCCGAACCTTGCGTAGAATGTCTTTAACGTGCCTATAAGGTGGCGTAAGGTGACATCTTTATCGACTACTATGCCTTCTATCTGGTGGAATTCAGCGGTATGTTGGAAAGTGACCTGTTCGTTTCGATAAACCCTGTCAACTGAGAAGACTTTGATTGGTGGCTTCTTGTGCTTAGAAAGGTGTTTGATGGTCTCTGCCGTAGTGTGCGTCCGCATGACCAGTCTCCTGGCTTCTTCTGGGCTCCACCTGTAACCCCAACCCTTCGAGCCTGTAGTCCACCCGTTTTCATGAGTTTTTGCAACCGCATCAACAACGCTCTTCTTTGGCAACGCGCCAGCTTCCGGATTTGCCAGATAAAATGTGTCCATCATCTCTCGCGCTGGATGGTCCTGCGGCTGGAACAAGGCGTCGAAGTTCCAGAAGGCTGTTTCAACTAATGGTCCTCTGATTTCGGTGAAGCCCATCTCTAAGAAAATTTCTCGGGCTCTTTGAATGACTTGTTGCAACGGATGAACCTTGGCTGGATAAAATTCTGGTCCAGCTACGGTTACGTCGAACCTTCTGAGTTTGACTTGTCTCCACTTTCCGCTCACGATGAGTTCGGGTGTGAGTTGACTAATTTCTGAAACGATTTCGAGTCCTTTCTCAACCAGTTGCCAGCCAGCATCGGTTAAGTCGAGTTCTCTCACTGCTTTTTCTGTAACTTCTAAGAGTTTCCTTCCCTTCAAAGTTGATACTACGCCTTCGACGATTGGAAGAACCTGAGTCCACTCACCAAGAGATTTGTCTCCACTCAGTTCTTCACATAAGTCTTTAATTGTTAAAGGCCCCTTTTTACTCAAAACCGATAAAACTTTTTCATCAACATCTTCCCTTGGTTGTTGTGTCAATTCTGTCTTCAGCATATTCTTCTCTTTTTTCGCCCAGACCTTGCGGTGCAGCCACCCCAACGCTATCGTTTCGAATTTTTTGTCTACCTGTGCCTTCTCGACGACTTTTTCAACTGGGGCTTCTCCACCCAATTCGATTAGTGCGTTGATTAGGCGGCGTTCTGGCAGTCCTCTTTGGGCGTGTTGTTTTCCCTCTTCGCTTAGTTCGATGACCTTCTGTTTTTTTTCGTGAACCGTCACTAGTTTCTTTTCTGCGAGTGTCAGTGTTGCCCGCATGACTGCTGCGTGGGCTAGACCGCTGGTTTCGATTATTTGGGCAATTCCTGCTTTTCCGTTCAGTTTTTGTAGGGCTAGAAGAGTTTTTTGTTCGTTTTCTCTCAGTTCAACCATTCGTTTTTTCCTCTCGAATTTTTGATTCGGCTAACATGACCGTTAGAGGTTTATAACGCCGTATAATGTTGCTGTGACATCGTATAGAAGTTTCTACGGTTGCATGATGCCCTAAACAAACTAACACAAGGTTCAGAAGCGGAGCAATCGAAATTGGCAGGGCATCACTTCACCGCCCAATGGATATGCAACAAACTTATTTATGCTTATCTATCTAACAATAACTATTACGCAAAGAAATTTTTGCAAAATGCGCGCGCAGAAAAATATACGCCTTAATAACTCATTAATACACGAAAAAACCTCAAAATAATACTTTTATACAACTTTGGAACTATTTTTGTTGTTGCACAACAAATGGAGATGTGGCTTTCATGGGAAAAGAAAAGGAAGAGGAAGAAAAGGAAGAAGAGATTCCCGAAGCAATCAAGACATTAGTTGCACCAAATGAAAGAATTCTTTATTCCTCCAAGCAGAAAGGAAGCAAGTTCAAGCCCGACCTGAAGAAAAGAATCTTTCCTGATATGATATTTCTCACAGACCGCAGAATTTTGCACATCCACCCAAGAGGGCTTTTAAGAGGCGCTCTTGGCATGCAAGACTACACCGACTACCCTTACGAGGATATGCGAAACATAGAGATTAAGAAAGGCACTTTCAGGTCAACGCTCAAAATAACGCCCAAATCCACTATTCAAGCTGGAAAAATGCCTGAAATAAGAGACATTGACAATCAAGAGGCACAAGACATTTTTGGAATGGTAAGAGAGATTTTGGTAAAGAAAGAAAAGACAGTGGCAGCACCTGTTGTTACCGCAGTGCCTGTATCTGCCACAGAAACTTTAAGTCCAATTGAACAACTTGAGAAATTAGCGAAATTGAAGGAATCTGGCATAATCAGTGAAGAAGAGTTTCAAGATAAAAAGAAAGAGTTACTTAAGAAAATATAGTAATGGACTATTCCGCATTGCCTTTCCGAAAAAAACCAAATGAACAGAAACGCCAAAAAAAAAGAGAACGTGCATATAAGTTACTGGAGGATATTGACAAGCAACCTACTGCCCAACATATAATAATAAGAGAGAAAGAGATTGTCAAAGAAGAAATCAAAATGATACATTGTTCGTATTGTAGTGCATTGATGGAATCAGCATCAATCAAATGTCCAAATTGTGGAGCCCCTAGAAGAAAGTAGGTTTGAAGTAAATTTCTATTCAACTTCTAGGATTTCTCGTGCTTTATCAATGTATTGACGTCGTTTGCGCTGGTGCTCTTTCACAAAATCTGTCACGATTTTTATGAGTCTGTCTTTGTCTTCGCCGCACAGAATTTTGCCACCCTTACACTCGTAATTGTAGAGTTTCACAACGTCTTCGTCTCGTTCAAAAAAGTGAAACAGATACAAATCGTATATAGGACAGATGTCTGGGTTGGCACCTAGTTTGCGCTGTTCCTCAGCCGTGGGACGCCCACCTGTAAAAGCGTTTGAAATCTTTTTGGCTATAGCTTCTGGCTTCTCTGCCAACGTGAAATAACTCATGGGTTCACGTTTGCTCATCTTAGGCGAACCGTCAAGACCCTTTATCTGTTTGTGATAAGTGGAGGAGGGCGGAACAAAATTGTACTTTCGACGAAACTTGAAGGCTATATCTCTTGTTAGGCGCAGATGCGGGTCCTGGTCAATGCCAACGGGCACAACTGTGGGTTTGGGTCCGCCAAAATCTTTCAATTGAGGCAAAAGTATGTCGCCAGCCTGTATGAGCGCTGAAAGGTACAAGCCCATGTGGCGTTCTCCGTAAATCGCCTTCATAGTAGCCAATGTCACGCCTCTTCCAAACGCTATCGCTAAGTCTTTGACCCTCTCCTCCTTCGACTGCTGGTAAATGTAACCTTTTTTCGGGTCAAACCCTAATGCAAGCAAATCTGCAACATTGCCCACGGCGTATTTTTCACTGCGTTCAAACGGTATCCGATTGTCTTCATAGGCTTCCACATCGGCGATGCAATAGAAAGCCGTGCCACCATGCTGCTGAAAATAGATGACCTCGAGAGCAGTTTGCAGAGTGCCCAAGTGAAACTCGCCTGTGGGTTTTATGCCACTCATAACCGCAAATCCATCATGGTTCTTCATGGCGTATAAGACTCGTTCAAAGTCTCTGTGCCCAAAGATTACGCCCCTACGCATAGCCGCACTCGGGTCAGGCATCTGTAGCAACAGTGGCTTGAACGGTTGGATTCCAAACTCTTCGTATAAGCGTTCGTAGTCTTCGATTACGGTTGTCCCAAACGGGTCTAATTTGGTTTTGCTATGCGAATCCGTTGACATTTTTCAGCACTCCTTTTTTTCATAGTTTGAACTTGATTGTGCAGAATGAGTTGAAAAGCCTATTCGTGGTCTAGAAACAATTTCAATGGCAACTGCTAAAAAAACGCTCATAGTAATAGGCGGAGTTAACACCAGTCCAAGGCAGGCACCAAACAAAATAGCGTATCAAAGTCTTACTTAAGCGTTGTTGACAACAAATCTTAAAACATATACTCTGCAATTCACCACGGCGAGGAGGCAAATTTGTTGGTGACTAAGAAGGTTGATGTTGACTCGGAACTGACTTATCGATTGTTGCATCCTAGACACACTGTTTTGGTCACTTGCGTAAACAAGGCTGGTAAAGCGAACATAATCACTCTGGCTTGGTCTATGCCAACTTCCATTGACCCGCCCATGGTTGTTGTGAGCATAGCGCCTAAACGTCGTTCACATCGAATGATTGAGAAAACAGGCGAGTTTGTGGTCAACGTTCCAACCATGAAAATCGTTAGGCAGACCCTGTTCTGCGGGAGAATTTCAGGTGCTAAGCGTGACAAGTTTAAGGAGGCACCTCTGACTGCAGCACCAGCTAAAAAAGTTCGGTCACCAATCATTAAAGAATGCGTGGCTCACTTGGAGTGCAAGCTTGTCCAAACAATACCAACTGGAGACCATACACTCTTCGTGGGTGAGGTTGTGGCGGCTTACGTCAAAAGAGGAGTCTTCAAAAAGACTTTCAATGTTAAAAGGGTTAAGCCCGTGTTTCACATGGGAGGCGACAGCTTCGTAACCATTTCACCTAAGGTTGTGACGCCTCCACGCCCCATAAAAAATTGTTAACTGAAGCTTGCTGGCTACACTTGTACTTTTTCTGCTTGAGTGAGGCACTCTACAATCCATGAGCATCCTAAACACTCATCTGGTATTGGATTGTTTTTAGGCAAGGTTTTCACATACCCAAAAAAGTGGGGGCACTCTCGGGAGCTCTGAGACGACTTTTCTACCTCTTGCAACTTGGGGGGCTTCTCCACGGGTTTCGAAAGTGGTGCATCTTCGATTTCTAGAGCTTGATCCAATGATTTTGATTCTGGTAACGCCGCACGTTTCCTTAAGCCTTTTGAGATGCCAACGAGAAAGGTGGACTTTGAAACTTCTGTCGTTTCAGGGATTTTCATTCCTACAGGCGTTTCGAGTTTTGAGTTTTCAGTCCTAACCGTAGGATTTTCAGTTGACAACTGAAGCTTTTTTAGAGACAAGATTTTTTCGTCTATCTGAGACTCTTTAGGTTTAACCACTGAGACTGTCTCTAAATCGAGTCCACAGTGAGGACAAGCTAGGTATCCTCGTGGGGGCGTTGTCGACAGATCAGTTAACGTGATGGGCTTTTGAAAGATCTTTCTGCATTTTGGGTTAGGACAAAGATAGGAGTTTTCATGCGATGATTCTTCGGTTAGCCAACCTTTTCGTTTGAGGACAATAAAATAAAGTAGGATGATGGTGCCGATGGTAATCACTGTTAGCGCCGTGACGATCTCGAAGGTATTCAAAGGCTTGATTTCTCCCTTTACTCACCCAGCTTAGACGTTCTCGAAGAACGCTCTCACACGGTACGTTCCTGGTGTGCCATTAACCTCAGCCTTCCAATCATGGTTTCCAACGGCGGATAGACCTGAAGTATAGATTGTCTGTGCAGTGCCATCCAATGTGACTGATGTCCCATTTACCCATCCAATATTTCCCCAACTGCTGGGTCCAGTCTTCAACTGGAGTTCCCAATCAATGGTTACGGGTCCTTCGTATCCGTTCGCATTAGTCGTTAATCTAGCGTACCATGTATTGGCTGGGTCACTAACATTCAGCGTTGTGGTCCATGTCGAGTTGTCTTCACTGTAATACATGGTTCCGCTCACTGAGCTTCCACTTGCTATGATCACGTTTCCACCTGTGATGGTTCCTAGGATTAATGCGTAGACAACGAGCACCAGGGCTACCGACATGAGTGTTATCAACGTGACAGCTACAAATGCCCTTTGGGATTTTTCTCTATTCAATTTTGGCTCACCTCCAATCGACCTCTAATATTTCCAACAGGAGACCTGTCGCTTGCTCCTTGGGTATAGCAAAAGAATATCGTGAATATTAAGTCTATTATCTTCAGATACAGATTCTTAATCGAATTCTGAATACTTTCTCCCAAAAAACAGAACTTTGACTTATCATGAATGTTACCAACATAATTAATGACTCAAGCATAGTCAAAGCCTCTATGTTTCATTGTAAGCTTTTTAACTATCAATTCGATTAAAGAAGTTCCAAGTGCTTTGGAAATGGCTGTTTCTGAGGAAGTTCTACAGAAATATCGGCGCGCAGGCAAAGTTGCGGCTGAAGTTCGAGAGTACATGAGGCGAAAAGTCTCAGAGGGAATGCCCATAATTGACATCTGTGAAAAGACGGAATCCTTGATAAGGCAGAAGGGTGGAAAGCCGGCGTTTCCATGCAACGTCTCTGTAAATGAAGTCGCCGCTCATTACACATCGTCTCCAGGAGACAAACGAACGATTCCCGCCAATTCTATTGTGAAAGTGGACATAGGCGTGCATGTAGACGGCTATATTGCAGACACAGCTGTGACTGTTTGTTTCAACTTGGAACACGACATTCTGGTGCGCACAGCCGAAGAGGCGCTTGAAACAGGGATAAAGATGCTTCGCCCAGGGCTGCCTATTTCCAGATTCGGTTCTGTCATGGAGAAAACCATTCAGACACGGGGATGCAAACCAATTTCAAATCTAACAGGACATCAGTTTGGGCGCTACCTGGTGCACGCTGGGAAGTCTTTGCCCAATATCTCTCACTTTTCGGTGGCTAAGGTGAATGTTGGAGAAATTTATGCCATTGAACCGTTCGTAACAGTCTCTGAAGCCGCCGGAAGGATCGAATACAGCCGAGAAGCACACATTTTCCGTTTTTTGAAGCACAAGTCTCTTAAGAACGACTACTCTAAGCAACTTCTCGACTACATTTTCAAGAATTTTCAAACCCTGCCCTTCACTCAACGCTGGCTTCAAAAAATTGTGCCGCCAGACCGTTTCAATGCGGCTTTTACAGAACTTTTGTCCTCAAAAGCGTTGATGTCTTACCCAGTCTTCGTTGAAGCTAGCGGCAAACCGGTGGCTCAGGCTGAGCATACAGTGATTGTGACAAAAGACGGTTGCCAGGTGCTAACGTGAACTAGCTGTAGCGTGGTTCTTTGGCTTTTTCTTTCTCTTTAATTTCACGGAAAATGGAGCCAATTGACATGGCTTTTTCATTGCACTTTGGGCACTGCTCTTCCAATTGTTTGAAGACGTAGTCACCGCGTTGGAAGTCTCGGACGTTTTTGAAGCCGCACTTCTCACATTCTAAGGTGGTGGTTAAAGGTGGTATCTCCATGGTCAGTTTCAGCACTCGCTTCTTCGTTTGGAATAAGAGGTAAGTTGATATGGCTAGCGTGGTTACTCCCATGGTCAAGAAGAGGCTCCCGCTTTCAGGCTTGTCTTGCGTGTAGGCGTCGATTCCTTGATAAATGGACATCAAGGACAATACAAGCGTTATCATTATGATTGCGAGCAAGAATGGCGAAGCCCTCTTCGCTACAGGAACCGTTGTTTCCATTATTTTTTCACCTACTGCCCTATTCCAATGCTGTTGCCAATTCCAGCTATGATGACAAAGTCTCCTTCTTTGGTTCGTTCTCGAATCAACCGTTTGATGCGCTCTATAACGTTGTCAACCGCTTCAAAAATCTCTTTTCGCATGGGAGAAACGGCGTCTCCTACATCTTCCTTTATTGCGATAGCGTTGACGGGAACCTTGTATTTGAGCGCTGTCTCCTCTACCTTGTATTTATCAACCTCGGGTCCACCAATTGCAACGCCTGTTCCCTCCGCCACCTCGCCTGTTTTTTCACCCTCGAGTTTTCCAGCGGCGTCAATGACAATCGCCAAGCTTATTTTGCCCTCGTTTTGTTCCATGATTTGTTTTATGGCTTCGCCTGGTTTGCCAACGTTTGCACCGGGTCCTTCAGCTTTTAGGATGTAGGCTGTTCTTCCTTCGATGGGCACTTTTGCCACTACGACGTCTTTCTCAACTTTGGTCTTCTCGTAATTGTGCATGAGTTTGCCTGCTACTAGGGCGCCTGCTCCGTCGCCTATGGGCTGACCTAACTGAAAGGCTTTTAGGGCGCTGGCGTATGCTTCGGCCTCCTTCATGATTAGGGGCAATATCATCTGGACCTGCATTATGATGTAGAGGCTGAGGGTTTTTTTGCCTAGGAGGTAGAAGTGTCGAATTACCTTGTAAATTACGTTCAAAATAACTGCGGCTTCAAGCGTCATCTCCAAATTGTTGATCTGAGTTTCATCTGCCTGAGGCGCCATGAGTTTGACATCGTTTTTTAACCGTGCGTCTTGAACGTCTAATAAGTGTTCTAGTCGCCAGATTATGCCTGCTGGGTCAAGGTCCACGGGTGTGATGGCAAAATACTCTAGGAAACGGTCTACTTGTGTTGTTGGGTCTGCTTGGGGTTTTCCAATTTCGTTTATGGCAGCTACTGCCATTTTTCTGCCTTCGTCTCGCATCATTCTTAGTTTAAACAGTGAACCTTCAACTTCTCTTATCATGATGTACATTTGAATGCGTTGCCCGTAGAACATGAAAACTACAAAGATGCCTAGGAAAACTATCTGGAGAATCCAGCTTAGAAGACTGTCTCCGCCTGTTAATCCATCGAATCCGACTGTAGGCAATGTAAGCATGTTACCATCTCCATGACAACTGCACTTTCTTGGTAATAAGTCTTGAGGATTTTCCCTCTACATTTCTAGTTTGACATTTCAAACATTGGGGCAGCCAGCTTTCCCGACTTCGCGTGGCCGAAGACCACACTACCACCGGAAACGGAGCGCGGTTTAACTTCCGAGTTCGGAATGGGATCGGGTGGGTCCCGCGCCCTATGGCCGGCAACCCCAATATGCACCCATAGAATAGATTCATATAGTTTTCGCTAAAACAAGAAAACAAAGAAAATTTCTCTTTTTGTTATATAGTGTCTAAGTAAAGATTGTGATAGTGTTGTTTTAGGTCTGCGTGAGGATTAAGTTATTGCTGAGTTGTTTGTGCGTGCCAGTGTTGACTGTTGCTTATAGTTCATCATCACAAGCGGTTTTCGCCCTTACGTTCCTTGAAATAGGCTAACATGAGGAAAACAATACCAAACCTAAAAAAGATTCTTGTCAAAACTTTGAACCTACGCACAAGTTTTAAGAAATCTGAGGCTCATTTACATTCATGGACAAAAAGCATGTTGTCATAGATCCCATTCATGGGAACATCGAAATGCCTAGATGGCTCGTTAGAATTAAAGATGAGCCATCAATACGAAGAATGATGAATATTAAACAATTAGGGCTGAAAGCTTTTATCGATTTTCCCGGCGCTATTCACACAAGATATTTACACTGTTTAGGAACAATGCATCTCGCAGGGAGACTTGTTGACCTTCTACTAGAAAAAGAACGAAGTTCTGAGAAAAAAGCGAGATTGAATCTAACTGATAATCTGTCGAAAAGCAAAAACACTGTAATGGCCGCGGGATTCTTTCATGATATTGGGCATGGCCCTTTTTCACACGTAGTGGATTTTGTCTTAGAGAGCCGTCTTAAAACGAGTCATGAAGATGTCGCCACTAAAATTGTGAAAAGTGATTTCAAAGAGGCTCTTGAAGAGGATTACATACCTGTTGACGCAGTGTGCCAAATCATGAAAGCAGAGCACAAATATCCCTTCTTAAGTGACATAGTGAACGATTCCTTAGACGTAGACAAAATCGACTATCTAATAAGAGATAGTTATTTTGTCGGCTTAAGGTATAGTTTCGATTTGGATCACTTCTTGCGTCAAATTACTGTCTGTGGTGTTGGAGAGAAACTTGAAGAGTATGCTCTTGTTTTGGAGAAAACGCCTGAAGCGAAGGTAAGCGCAGAACTTTTTGTGTTGATCTGGAAAGCACTCTACGATCTTGTCTATCACATTGAATCATCGAGAATTGCGGAGAAAATGCTTGAGAAAGCAATTCTAGCCGCATACGACAGCAACCCAAGTTTCAGAAGAGAAATGGGCGACCTCAAGAGTTTCATGGAGATTAACGAATACAGTCTCCTCGAAAAACTGATACAAATAGGCGGCTTTCCGAAGTCTATGGTGGAAAGGATAAGCAAGGGTGAATTGTATCGACAAGAATTCGTTGAGAAACTTGAGGTTCCAACCTTTAATCTTAACACAGATTTTGTCGACAGCTTGCGAAAACACGATTTTGTATCTGAGACAATAACTCAAAAACTAAATGTATCCGAATCTGCGCCTTATGACATAATCTGCGATATTATTAGAACCAAAGTTCCAAAAGAAATCTATGTAGATGAGCTTGACGAAGAAGGAGAGCCTATCCCCATCAAATCTGGTGTAATAGATTCCTTGAGAAAAGAAGAATCGTTGATAAAAGTTTACGTCCAACCTGAGTATCCAAAACAAAAGGAGAAAGTTTTGAAAGAAACTGTTAAAAGCAAAATTCAAGAAATAATTGATGCGTGGAAAAAGTGAGACGTGAAAGTGACATTTTTTTGCTCTTACTTTTGCTGCATCTTTACAAGCAACCAATAAGAGGACGAACAAGGTTTCAGAAGATTGTGTGCGTTTTGAAAAACAAGTTCGGCGTTCCTTTTGATTTTAAGTTTAAGTCGTATTATTATGGTCCATATTCTAAAGATCTTGCAGACACGTTGTCTTTGCTTGAAGGAACTAATTTAGTAACCGAAAAAATGGAGACTTTAGGAACAGGCATTGTGAGATATAACTTCGAACTCTCAGAAAAGGGAAAAGAAATAGCTGAAAAGATAGTTTCCAAAATAAAAGGCGAGAGATTCTTACAGGAGTTTGAAGAGAAAATGAATAAAATCCAGCAGATTTCTACTCCAGAATTGATTTCACTTTCGAAGAAACTCAACGTGATAAACTAGAAAAGCTGCAATTTAGGCAATATGTGAACACTTGAAAGATTTTTAGAGGGGGTCGCTTTTATTTGGATTATTGTCTTACTTAGAGCTCTTATTGTCCCCAATTCTAATAATCCACATTACTACCGATTTCATTAGGCTTCGCTCAATCACATGTTTCAACTCTATCCTAAGCAAAAAACATTAGAATAACGTTCAGATAATTTTCAAAGGTGGTCGAATTGCAGTTTGAGCATAGTTTAAACAAGACAGAAGTGACGTACGGATTGATATCTGTCTCGGGAATTAGGGAGCATTTTCCAGCGTCAGGTGAGAAAATTATCGTATATGACGATGAAGGAAGACAATACATTACAAAAATGCATTCTTCTGCCGCCCGTATTGATGGTTTAACGGAGTGGTACAAGAATCATCCTGAAACACAGATTGGAGACATCGTGGTAATTGCAATTAATCCTGACAAAAGTATCAAGCTGTCTCTCAAAAAAGAAAGGCAAATTCAACCTCAAGAAGAACCTGAAGAGGCGATGTCTGCCGCTGAGATCGTTCCCAGCATGGAACGATTAGTTGAAGATTTTCTGGAGAAAAATCTTGACCACATTGAAAAAGGTTTAAAATTGTATCTGGACGAAAAAGGGATTCCAGGGAGACAGTACCCTACAGACATAGGAACTATCGATTTATTATGTATTGATAAGGACAAGAAATTTGTTGTTATAGAAATTAAGAAAGAGAAAGGTAGCGACAAAACTATTGGTCAGATAACAAGGTATATGGGTTGGGTCAAGCAGAAACTTGCAAACAATCAAGAAGTTCGAGGCATCGTTATTGTTCATGAAGTCGATGAAAAGCTTGAATATTCTGCATCTGTAATGAGCAGTGTCGAGATAAAATACTACAAAATTGATTTGAAGTTCGTCTCGAAGAAAGAATTAGCATAAATATTTTTTGACTTACTAGTTTGCTTATGGTCGCAGACTTGACTTAACTCTCATTTTACACCGAAGTATATTCTTTTTTGGTTTTTTCTCTCTCTTCCACGGTTGCATTTTCACCTATCTCGCTCGTATTCTTAACGTGTGGTCCCGTCAGCCTGCTAGCACCATCACCTGCACATCAACAAGAAAACATCCAAAACCCAAACCAAACACAACAAAACGCCAACCCCCACAACCAAACAATACCCTCAATCGCCTTTTCAAATGATACGTTTCATATTTGGATCCTATTTGGATCCTAATGGAGGGGGGTCTCTCTCTGTGCGCACACACACAAACACAACACACAACAACAATAAAGAAAAATGGTTATATTTTGAACATGCGTTGTCATGAATATGGCTAGACAGTGGTGGGGTCGTAGTCTAGCCAGGGATGACGACGGGCTCCAGAAAGCAAATCATCACGGGTTTGCGGACTCGCTCCGGCGAGAATGAAGAAGTTCTGGAGCGGTCACATTAGAGAAACCCGTAGGAATGGTTAAATCAACCATTTCGGGTAGAGGTCGTCGGTTCAACTCCGACCGGCCCCACCAAAATATGCTCAGGAGCAAACTTCTTTAAGCTAGTCTTAGATTTTTCCCTTTGCGATTCATGAGTTGAGGTTTAAGTCAATGGTTCATGCGGTTGAAGTCGATAGCTTAGTAAAACGTTTCGGGGAAATACTTGCTATCGATGGTTTGAACTTTAGGGTTGAAGAAGGCAGAATTTATGGGTTGATTGGACCGAATGGTGCGGGAAAGACAACGGCGCTCAGAATAATCTCGACCTTGATACTACCCACCGCTGGCTCAGCCACAGTTTTTAGTCATAACGTTATTCGTGAAGCCTCTGAGGTTCGCAAACTCATCAGCTACTTGCCAGAGGAAGCTGGAGCCTACAAAAACCTGTCGGGGTATGAGTACCTGCAGTTTATGGGCAAGTTTAACAGCGACGACAAGAGAGACCTAAAAGCCATGGTGGAAGATGCTGCCGCAATTTCCGGTTTAGACGAGCGTTTACGTGACAGAGTAAAGACTTACAGTAAGGGAATGAAGCGTCGCCTGCTTGTTGCGCGAGCGCTAATGCACAAACCTAAACTCGCAGTATTAGACGAGCCGACCAGCGGTTTAGATGTGCTGCACGCCTTTCATGTTCGTGGTATTATCAAACAGTACGTGGAAAAACACGACGTCACTGTATTGCTCTCCAGTCACAACATGCTTGAAGTGGAGTATCTCTGCGACCAAGTGGCACTCATCAATAAGGGCAAGATTGTGGCTGAGGGTGCACCAGCAGAGCTTAAGGCCATGTATAAGGCTTCAAACTTGGAACAGGTTTTTGCCGAGGTGGCTGGACTTGCTTGAAGGATTAGGCAACATTGTTGTAAAAGAAGTCAAAGAACTGATTCGTGACCCAAAAATACTCATCGGCATGATAATTGTTCCAGCTATTCTCTTTCCGTTCATGGGATTAGCTATCAGGTTTGCCACACAGACGGCTGCTGAAAGCATCAGAGCGATGCCAGTCGGAGTAATAGACCAAGACAAAGGCGCATACGCCCAAGCTCTGTTCGATGTTTTCTCTGGTTCAAACCTAACCATGATCAAACTCGAAGCCACAAACGTTGAGCAAATCGCTAGGGATGTTCAGGGGTCAAACATGACAGCTGTTGTAGTCATACCAGAGGGCTTTAGCCCAAACATAACAAACGATAAGCAAGCTAAGGTCTACGTCTACGGCGTGTTCAGAGGCGCAGGCGTTGCTGAAACCGCTGGACCCTCAGCTGTGGTTTCTGTAGTCAATCTGTTCAGCAAGTCTTTGGCGCTTTCAAAGGTTGGAAACAACACAGCCATACTCGACCCCGCGTACCCGTCTCAACAATCGATTGTAAAGGGAAAAGCTGTAAATGTGAGTCCCAGCGTTCTGTCCACGCTAGTGATGATGCAATACATAGGCTTGCCAGTTGGAATAACAGTGCTCATTATCTTCTCTATGCAAATTGCTGCTACGTCTGTGGCCTCGGAGAAGGAGGAAAAAACCTTGGAAACTATGTTGACCATGCCCGTGGGTAGGTTCACGATACTGTTAGGCAAGCTGTCAGGGTCTGTGATAGCGGCAGCGGTTGGAGCCTTAGCCATGGTGATAGGGTTAAACTATTACATGAGTTCTTTGACCTTTGCGATTCCAACTCAAGCCAGTGTTGACCTCGCCAACATTGGACTTGCGCCTACGCTACCCGCTTACCTCGTGTTAGGCGCTTCGTTGTTTGTTTCATTGCTTTCAGCCCTCGCTTTGGCAATAGCCGTCTCTTCCTTGACAGAAGACGTGAGAAGTGCCCAAGCCGTCGTGGGCTACTTCTACTTCATAACTTTTATTCCCATGATTTTCCTCATGTACACCGACATCAGCGTGATGCCCTTAGCTCTACGCCTCGTCCTTTTAGCCATACCTTACACGCATCCAATGCTGGCGGCGCGAGCAGTCTTCACTGGAGACTACACAACAGCAGTCTTGGGAATAATATACGTAACAGCCTTCACACTTGTCACCTTATACTTAGCTGCCAGAATCTTCACAACCGAAAAAATCTTAACCATGAAGCTTCGATTCAGAAGACAAAAACCAAAGAGAGAAGAGTAAAAGCTAAACATTTGTAACGATATCGGAGTCACCACTTAAGGTTTTTAAGCACATTCTTGGCAAGAGTTAAGTGAGAATATTCTAAATGGGTGGAAACAACCATCAAAAAAGGCATTATTTTCGATGTCAAAAAGTATGCCATTGATGATGGTCCAGGAATCCGCACTACCATATTTTTTAAGGGCTGCCCTCTGCACTGTTGGTGGTGCCACAACCCAGAGAGTCAGGTTTCAGAACCTGAGTTGATGTACAAAAGAAACAGATGCATCGGCTGCGGCGAGTGTGTAAAAAATTGTCCAAAAGAAACAATTTCACTCATTCGCCAACACGTGTCTATAAATAGGGAACATTGCGATTTATGCGGCAAATGCTCTCAAAAATGCCCATCTGATGCTCTCGTGATTGTTGGAAAAGAGATGAAATTGGAGGAGATTATGAAAGAGATAGAGAAGGACGTGATTTTTTATGACGAATCAGAGGGAGGGGTTACATTTTCAGGAGGAGAACCGCTTATGCAGCCTGGTTTTTTAAACGCACTCCTTGAAGACTGTAGAGAAAAAAACATTCAGACTGCTGTAGACACATGTGGATATGCGCCGTATGAGACTATCAATAGAATCAACGGTAAAGTAGACCTCTTTTTATACGACATTAAAATGATGGACGATAAAAAGCACAGAAAATATACAGGCGTATCTAACAAGCCAATTCTCGAGAATTTTAGGAAATTAGCAGAAAGTGGGAGAAGTCTTCTGGTTCGTTTCGCCATTATTCCGGGCGTCAATGATGATGTGGATAATGTTACCAAAACTGCTGAGTTCATACTTTCTTGCGGCATAAAGCAGATAGATATTCTTCCTTACCATAGAGCGGGTATTGAGAAGTACAAAAGCTTGGGCAAGGCTTACAAGATTGAGAAAATCGAGCCTCCCTCAGATCAAGACTTGAGGGCAATCAAGGAAAGACTAATGGCTCTTGGATTAAGAGTAAAAATAGGAGGAGGATAACATGAATGAAAGAGTTAGGAAACTAAGGGAGCAGAGTATTAATACCAAACCATACATCTCGCCGGAAAGAGCAATTCTTGTAACGGAATTTTTTAGCAGCAATATTGCTAACCAATCATCCACACAGGTAAGAAGGGCACTTGCGTTCAAATATTTGCTTGAGAAAAAGAAAATCTGTATTAATGATGGTGAATTAATTGTTGGTGAGAGAGGACCAGCTCCAAAGGCAGTTTCAACATACCCGGAAATATGTTGTCACAGCCTTGATGACCTCGAAATTCTCAGCTCTAGAGAGAAAATACCATATGTTGTTGATGAAGATACAAAGAGAATATACAGAGAGAAAATCATTCCTTTTTGGAAAGGGAAGTCCATAAGAGAGATAATATTTAATCAGATGTCTGATGAATGGAAAGCAGCTTATGAGGCAGGAGTATTTACCGAATTCCTTGAACAAAGAGCCCCAGGACACACAGTCTTAGACAACAAAATCTATGAAAAAGGCTTGGTTGATTTTAAAGCAGACATCAAAAGAAGCATGAAGAGCCTCGATTTTTTTAATGACCCCGAAGCACACAAAAAGGTGGAAGAACTTAAGGCGATGGAAATTGTTGCAGATGCGCTAATGCGCTATGCAGAGCGACACGCTGAGAAAGCGAGAGAATTACAAAGAAAGGAAAAGAATCCAAAGCGAAGAAAAGAATTAGAGAGCATAGCTGAGGTGTGTTCTCATGTTCCGGTTCATGCACCGCGAGATTTTTGGGAAGCTTTGCAATACTATTGGTTTATTCATCTTGGAGTGATAACAGAACTCAACCCGTGGGACTCGTTTAATCCTGGCAGGCTTGACCAACATCTCTATCCTTTCTATAAAAAAGGTTTGGAGAATGGAACCTTAACAGAAGAAAAAGCAAAAGAGCTTCTGCAGCTGTTTTGGATAAAATTCAACAACCAGCCAGCGCCACCGAAGGTTGGGGTTACCGCAGAAGAGAGTAGTACCTACAATGATTTTGCATTGATAAATATAGGTGGAGTTAAAGCCGATGGCTCTGATGCAGTAAATGAACTCTCGTATCTGATACTTGATGTTGTAGAGGAAATGAGGCTTCCTCAGCCTAGCTCTATGGTCCAAATAAGCAAGAAAAGTCCTGACAGTTTCTTAAGAAGAGCATTAAGAATCATAAAAACAGGTTTTGGACAACCATCAGTGTTCAACACCGACGTCATAATTCAAGAATTACTTAGACAAGGGAAAACCATCGAGGACGCTAGAAATGGAGGAGCGAGTGGGTGTGTAGAAGCAGGGGCTTTCGGTAAAGAAAGCTACATTCTCACGGGATATTTTAACATGGTTAAAGTGTTGGAAATTACTTTGAACAATGGTTTAGACCCGAGAACAGGCCGAGAAATCGGACTTGAAACAGGAAATCCTGTAGAAGTCAGTTCTTTTGATGAAATCTTTGAAGCATTTAAGAGGCAGCTCCACCACTTTGTTGATATTAAAATTAAGGGAAATAACATAATAGAACGATTGTATGCTGAACACCTCCCAGCACCGTTTCTATCACTTCTTATAGACGATTGTGTATCGAAGGGAAAAGATTACAATGATGGCGGAGCACGATACAACACCAGCTATATTCAGGGCGTGGGACTTGGAACAATAACCGACTCGTTGACGGCAATGAACTATATGGTTTTCGAGAAAAAACAAATCAGGATGGAAGAATTGCTCAAGGCTCTAAAAGCTAACTTTGATGAGCATGAAAATCTCCGTCAGACGCTTCTGAATAAAACACCGAAATATGGGAATGACGACGAGTATGCAGACCACATCATGAAAGCTATTTTTGAAGTCTACTTTAATGCAATAGATGGGACACCCAACACCAAAGGAGGGCACCATAGAGTAAATCTGTTACCGACAACTGTCCACGTTTATTTTGGAAAAGTCGTAGGAGCCACTCCCGACGGAAGAAAAGCGGGTGAGCCTCTTTCTGAGGGGGTGTCACCTGTTCAAGGAGCAGATAGAAAAGGTCCTACAGCTGTGATAAAATCTGTTTCTAAAATAGATCATGCTAGAACGGGTGGAACGCTTCTTAATCAGAAATTCGCTCCCCAACTCTTGGCTGATGAACCAGGACTGGATAAGTTAGCCCATCTTATACGTACCTATTTCAAACTCGATGGTCACCACATTCAATTCAATGTGATAAATGCAGACACGTTACGCGATGCGCAGAAGCATCCTGAAAAATACAGAGACCTAATGATAAGGGTTGCAGGATACAGCGATTATTTTGTTGATTTAAGTGTAGGGCTTCAAAATGAGATAATTAAGAGAACGGAGCATAAATCCTTCTAAATAAAACCACACTCATGTATATCTCATGAAAAGAGAAGAAAAAGAGGGAAATTTTATAATGCCAGTTCAATTACCAGAGTCAAAACACTTTCAGATTGAACCACTAGAAGATGGTGTCTATGCCGCAATTGCCTCCGAGCAAGGTTATGCCACCTGCAATGCTGGCATCGTTGACATTGGCGATAAAACTGTTATCTTTGACACGTTCATCTCTCCAAAAGCAGCAAAAGACCTTCTGAAGGCGGCTAAGCAATTAACCTCACATGAAGCTCTTTGCGTAGTAAACAGCCACTATCATAACGATCACATTCGCGGTAACCAAGTCTTTTCTCCCAATGTGGATATTATCAGCACTACATGGACCCGAGAGGCAATCACACAAAACGAGCCTAAAGAAATACAATGGGAAAAAGAGAACATTCCCCAGGGAATTATCGACGCACAATCAAAGCTAACTGCTGAAAAAGACCCAAAACGACGTCGAGAACTTGCTCTCTTGATTGTTTACTACAAGGCAATTATCGAATCTCACCCCCAATTGAAAACAAGGCTACCAAACATCACGTTTGAACCCCCTAAACTTGTAATACATGGAACACAAAGAACAGTTGAGCTTCTCTCTCTTGTTGGTCATACGGCGAGCGATCTTGTTCTTTACCTGCCTGAAGAAAAGATTGTGTTTATGAGTGATTTGCTTTTCATCAGCATACACCCATATCTCCCAGATGGTTTTCCAGAACGCTGGAAAGAATCTCTAAGTATAGTTAAAGCGCTGGGAACACAGACTGTCGTTCCCGGTCACGGACCAGTGGGACGATCCGCAGATCTCTTAGTGATAACTCAGTATATCGAATCCCTCGAAAACATTGTGGAGAACATGATAAAGTCTGGCAGACCCGTAGAGGAAGTTTCTCTTCAACCTATTCCCTCAAAATTTGAGACTTGGCTGCTATCGTTTGATAATTTTTTTGTCAGCAATCTTCAGTTCCTATATAAGCACATAACACAGGGAACGGAGAAAAAGTAAATCACTTTGCAAGTCTCATATACAATAGTTGATCCAGGCTTCCATTGCACTCATACTTAAGTGGGTTTAAGTCCTGTGGTGGGGCTGCCCGGATTTGGACCGGGGTCTAGAGAGCCCAAGTCTCCAAGCCTAGACCATGCTAGCCGACAGCCCCAATGTCTATTTGTTCCTTTCAGTAAAAGACATTCGACATCTAAATAAAACTTGAGTTTGTTTTGGCAAAGTTTATTTTTCTCAAACCTAGAAGAGATTGCGGTGCTTGAGCGAACATGAAGTTTTCTTTCGTTAATCCAGCGCCTTCGGCTGACACACCTAACATGGTTACTTCGGCTTGGCCACCCTTAGGCATGCTGTACATCGCTGGCATCCTCATGCGAGAAGGAATAGAAATTTCAATCCTCGACCAAGCCATAAAAAACGCTTCTGTTGAACAAGCTATCAACTGGGTGAAAAAAGAAAACCCCGACATAGTGGGTTTCTCCGTCTGTGGCAGCTCGGCACGCGAAGCGTTCAAGGTAGCCGAAACCGTGAAAAAAGAGATGCCAGACGTTACAGTTGTCTTGGGCAATTATCATGCAACTTTCAACGCTGAGAGAATTCTCAAAAAATACCCTTCAATAGATGTCATCGTTCGAGGTGAAGGTGAATACACCAGCCTAGACTTGGTGAAATCCTTAGAGAAGAGGCGCCCACTCAAAGAAGTTAGCAGCATAACCTTTCGAAATAACGGAGAGATAGTTTCCACACCCGACCGACCCCTAATCAAAAACATAGATGAGTTGCCATTTCCAAACCGCAGCCTAATGAACGCTGAATACACTTCGCTTATACATGGCGTGAGAGCCGCCACAAAAAGATTCACCACAGTAGTCTCTTCACGAGGCTGCCCCTTTCAGTGCACTTTCTGTGGCTGCAGAAAATTCGCCAGAGGAGTCTGGAGACCCCGTTCAGTTGAAAACATAATGAAAGAACTGGAGTATCTGAAGAGTGAAGGCTATGAACAATTCCTCTTCGTAGACGACAACTTTACACTAAACACCAAACGGGTTGTGCAGCTCTGCCGGATTATGCGAAAAGAGAAGTTGAATATGGAATGGTTCTGCGACTCAAGAGTTGACCACGTCAGCTACGACCTGTTCCAGGAGATGGTGAAGGCTGGATGCAAAATCCTGTATTTTGGAATCGAGAGCGCCAACCAGAGAATTTTGAACTACTATAAGAAAGGAATAAACCCAGACCAGTCTCGCAACGCTGTTAAAAAAGCTAGAAAAGCGGGCATGGACGTGATTGTTGGTTCGTTTATTGTGGGCGCTCCAGATGAAACTAAGAAAGAGGTTGAGAACACACTGCGTTTTGCACATGAGTTGGATATAGACGTGCCCCAGTTGAATATTCTGGGCGCGTTCACGGGAACCGACCTCTGGCGAGAAGTTGTCTCAAAAGGCTGGGTTGACGAAGAAACAATGTGGGAAACTGGCGCCTACGTTGCAAACATATCTCCTTACGCCGTGCCGTTTGAAGAACTGCGCTCAATGGTCTTCGAATACTTCAAGATTTTCTACCTCAGACCCGAACTGTTAACAAAAGAAATCCTCCGAACCTTGAGGAGTTCTTATCGCTTTGTGGCTCTGGTTAACAACGTGGCAAGGATAAGCAAAATCACAGAGAACGTGCAGAGAGGAATTAGACTCGACTAAACTAAATCTTAATCTGGCTACCTTGAGATTTTTTGACGAAGCACTGCATGACCTTTGGACAGACGGCGCACTCGTCTGGAATTTGAGCGCTTTCGTCGAGAACTTTCAGGTAACCAAAGTGGTGTTTGCAGTTGGCTGGAGCAATGTCAACAGGATTGTTAGTTGCTTCAATCTTAATCACGCCGCCACTTGTTTTGTCAACTGACATGTCTAGTTTGCAGTGGCAGTGGGGGCATGCGTAGTAAGTTTCCCGTAAGAGCTTAGTTTCATCAGTTAACACGATGGGTTTTTCAAATCGTTTCCCACACTGAGCGTAAGGGCAGTGAAGTGCTCCTGAATCTTGTGGTGCTGGCAGCGTGCACACCAACATATTACTTGAATATGCCTAAATATTACTAATAAATACATGGAAGCCGAAACCAATAAACATTTTTGCATCAATGCTCAACAAAAATACAATTGAGAAGAGGCGTTGGATGTGTCATAGGGGCTTTCACGCACCACAAAATTTATATGTCAAATGAATAGTTTATCATATGAAGGATGCTTCATATGGGAATCAAACTGAAACACAGCTTGGCTAAGACTTGCTACAGGTTCTTTTCCACCCTTTCGAATCCAACCCGCCTAGCCATTCTCGAATACTTGCGTGAAGGCCCAAAGAATGTTAAGCAGATTTCAGAGTCTCTTGGGCAGGAGCAGAGCATGATCTCGCACAATTTGAAACCTTTGGTTGAGTGCAGGTTTGTGTTTGTGGAAAGGAAATGGAAGGAACGTCTGTATTCTATTAACAAGGAAACAATGGAACCCATTTTTAAACTGTTCAACTTCCATGCACAAAAATACTGTCCCACAAAGGGTGCCTGCCCAAAAGACTGGAGGAAACGACGCGACAAATTTGATTCTGCGTACATCCGCCATCATTGAAAAAATTAGGAAAGTGAGAAAAATGAAGAGAACAGTTATCAAAATTGATGAAGAAAAATGCACGGGATGCGGTCTCTGTGTGCCCGCTTGTGTTGAGGGTGCGATTCAAATAATAGACGGCAAGGCAAGACTAGTTAGTGACCGATTCTGCGACGGCTTGGGCGCCTGTCTAGGCAAGTGTCCTGTTGGCGCTTTGACTGTTGAAGTTCGTGAGGCTGAGGAATTCGACGAAGAGGCTGCGAAAGCTCACGCAAGAATGGCGCAAGTAAGCGAGCAACCTTGCCCTTCCGCCCAAATCATGACTTTTTCAAGAGGCTCAGAAGAGAAAAAGACAACGGTTGATACGCCCAGAATTGATTCAATGCTCTCGCAGTGGCCCATTCAGCTTTCACTGGTGCCGCCCAACGCTCCTTTCATCAAGAAAGCTGACTTGTTGATAGCCGCTGACTGTGTGGGTTTTGCCTACCCAAATTTTCACTTGGACTTTCTGAAAGGGGAACGAAAATTGATTATTGGCTGTCCCAAACTAGACGACGCTCAATTCTATCAGAAAAAGTTGGAAGTACTGTTTAAAGACCTGCAGCCACGAAGCGTGACCGTGGTTAACATGGAAGTTCCATGCTGCTTCGGCTTGTACAAAATCGTGAAAGAGGCATTGGCATCGGCTGGCAGAAACACACCTTTAAAACAAGAAATAATAGGTGTAAAAGGAAACAGGGTTAGCACAGAGCAGAAATGATTGGAGCCCCGGGCGGGATTTGAACCCGCGACCTACAGCTTTCTTTCAATGGGTACAAGGCTGTTGCTTTTGCCGCAGTTTCTCTAGCCGCTGAGCTATCGGGGCTCGCTGTTCATCTTCAGATGTCTCGTGGCATTTAAAATTTGATGCTGTGAGATGTGATTGCGCTATTTAAAGTGGGGAATAACCGATTTTGCGAAGAGTTTCAAGCCTTTTAGGGAGGGGAAATCGTAAAATCCTGCCACGATTTTTTGGGCTCCAGCTTTTTGGTATTGCTCTATTTTTTGTATTATCTGCTCTGGGGTCCCGATGAGACAAGCTGATTCTTCTTGAGGCTTTTTCATTGAACGAATCAATGGTTCTGCTAATTTCTTTACTAATTCTTCATTTTCTGCTATTAGGGCGCAGCCGCTTCCTCCGTAAGCCACATGCAGCCTTTGAGGACTTCTTCCTAAGTGTTTCATTTTTTCCTTGATCTGCAGTACACCATCAGTTAATTGTTTTGGCGTGGGTAAAACTGGGATCCAGCCGTCGCCTAGCTCGGCGACGACCTTTCTGATAGCCTCGGAGTTTCCACCGATCCATAAAGGGGGGTGGGGTTTTTGAAAGGGTTTTGGCTCTAAGGTGGCTTCTTTCAGTTGAAAGTATTTTCCATTATAAGACACGTGATTTTTTGTCCAGAGTTTCTTTAATATTTCTATAGTCTCTCTCAGCCGCTCGACTCTCGCTGAGTGTTTATCCCAATCGAAACCAAAAGTTAAGTGTTCGTTTCTGAGCCATCCAGCGCCGATGCCCAACTCAAGTCTTCCTTTTGAAATATTGTCCAGTGTTGTAGCCATCTTGGCTAGCAATGATGGGTGGCGAAATTGATTGCTAAGTACATAGGTTCCCAACCTGATTTTGTGCGTTGATGCTGCTAATGCAGACAAAACGGTCCATGCTTCGAGCCCATGGGGACGACCGCTAGGCGAAATAAAGTGGTCGGAAACCCATACAGAATCGTATCCCAGTTGTTCAGCCTCTTTCGCAATGGTCAAGAAAGTGTCCCAGTTAGCATAGGTGGTAGTAACGTGAAGAACTATCCCAAACTGCATTCAGATCCCACCATATAGAAACGATTTTTTCTCTAATAGGTTTAAGATTGTTTCATGAGGTGGTGCCGGGTATTGGGGTTTGAACCTTTGAACCCATGCAAGGAACAGTGGACTAATCCGTAGTTTTATATGAATCAATCACTTAATTAATCTAGTGAGAAGGGAGGAGAGTTTCATTTGAAAACGAGTAGTCGTATTGGAGTATGTGTCTTGTGCTTTGTGGTTTTAGCGGTGCTCGCTGTCCAAGGGTCACAGGCGACTAGGATTGAAGGCACCACTAGTTGGACCTTCATGGTCTACATAGACGCCGACAACAACCTCGATGCCTACGGGCCTTACAGTCTCGGGTTGATGGAAGAGATTGGATCAACACAAAACGTAAACGTGATAGTTCTATGGGACGCTCTCTACAGGCCCGCCTACATGTACAAAGTGATCAAAGGCGGTCTCGAAGAAGTCAAGCGATTTGCGCTCAATGGGAAAGAAGTTAACATGGGCGATCCCTTTACCTTACGGACCTTTGTTGATTTCACTGTGAGCAATTTCAGAGCGGAACATTATGTCATGGTGCTCTGGGATCATGGAAACGATGTTTCTGGATGCTGCTGGGATGAGCATCCTGAAGATCATTTGACTCATCCAGAGGTAGCAACAGCTCTTTCGAAGTATCACATTGATATCTTGGCGTTTGATGCTTGCCTCATGGCTATGATTGAGGTTGCTTATGAATACAATCAATACGGTTTGAACACTGACTACCTTGTTGGAAGCGAAAACTACGTCCCGGGCTACGGTTATCCTTACAACACCATATTAGGGGATTTGAACCAGAATCCAACCATGTCAGAGTTTGAGTTAGCTCAAATGATAGTGCATGATTACGCGGAGTTCTATCAACCGAGGGCTTACTTCAACGGAGGCGTCATGGGAACCCTGTCAGCGATTGACCTTGCCAAAATCAAAGAAGTGGTCACAGACCTTTCGGTGATGACTCGGGCTCTCATGAGTAACATGGAAGCCAACCACGAGATGATAAGCGACGCTCGCGGCGAGGGAATGCTGCCTTGGAGCGAGTACGGGTGGGATCGCTACATCGATCTGCCTACATTCGTTGAGAACATCACACTTGAGACCACTGACCCAACCGTGAGATCTGCGGGTGAAGTTGTTCTGTCATCGCTTGAACACGCAATAGTCGCGTTAGGCAACACTGAGCCTATGGAGTCGGCGTCGGCGAAGGGCATGGGAATATGGTTCCCATCGTCTTATCATTCAATGTGGGGCTTGACGCCTTACGCAGCCACAAAGTTCGCAACTCAGGGATGGCTTGACTTTCTCTACGCCTACTGGAACGACTACCACGGCTAAACCACAATCAAACCCATCTTTTTTCTTTTTCAATCAAGGCACTATTGTTCCAAAAAAAGAAAAGAATCGCTAGTGCCGCCTGGGGGTTAGGTTTAAACTTCGGTTTAAATTCTCGGAATCAGCTTCATACGTATAGACCTCGGTAGGCGCTTCCACTAGTCCCACAGAAACAAAGCCTATGACGTAGGATTTTCCTCGCTAAAGCAATTATCTGAACCAGGAAGTAGCCTTTGGAAAATTATCAATCAGTTCAGTTCTCTTGTGCCATCTCTGATTGTCTTTGATTGTTTTTAGAAGACATGCCGTCAACCATTCCTTGACCCTGTTCCTCTCGCCTAGAGAAGAGTGGATGTTTTCAGCAATTTTCAACGCACTGTCTTTGGAGACGTAACGCATATTTTTTAGCCATATAACATGCTTCGGTGGTGCTTCATTCAGCCAAGAATTGACTGCGACCGAATAGGCTAGTATGTTCTCTTCAATAAAACGTCTGAATTCATCTAACATCGACCTTTTCTCACCTGATGTGCCGGCACAGAGAAGGCAGGCGTCGAGAAACATAGAATAACAACACTGGCATTTTGGCATCGAGGCGTTTTCAGGGAGACATTTGAAGCAGTTAAAGGGTCGACCCATGTAGCGTTCGCATGCTATGTTCACAGATTCCTTTTTGGTTTCTTTGCACACGTCTTCGGCTAGTTTTCGAAAAGAAGATACTGAGGGCTCACCTGAATTAACAATGTGAACAAGCTTCTCAACTGAAGCCACCTTGCTATGATTGGGTTGGCCAAGAAAACTGAAAATCTTGGACTCGGTTGCAGTCTCCGCTTGGCCTTGTCCCAGCCATTTCTCGAGGGATTTAGCGTAGTCCGTAAGGATTTCTTTGTGTTGTTCGTTCAAACTGGCTTGGTCGTGGTAGCCGAGAGAATCCAGCAAATCACGACCTTCACATCCTATCTTCATAGGATTGGAGAAACGATCATCACCTATCTCCTCACAGAGGATGTCAATACATCTTGGGAAAAGAGGACACACTCGGCAGAACTCTGCTATCTGAGCACGTATTAATCGCTGATCCACAGTTAGTTTGCCTAACCTACCTTGCATTTTATTGATTAGATTGATCTCACTGTCCCAGCTTTCAGGGTCGTCGGTCAGCTTAACATTGTGCCAGAGGTTCCAGATCTTTCCCATCTCGACATCAGCGTTCCCAATTACTATCTCAAACCCTAAAGGAAGAAATTCATACGCTACAAGCTTCGCGCCCATCTCACATTCTCCTTGTTAATCAACTTCTCATCTTGCTTTTGTAGCAACTACCAACTATTAATGTTAGAGCAATAACAGGTGCCGAAATCTTGCATAAATATGTTGCCAGCGATGGGACCTCCTCCGCTTGTGAAGCCGCAAATCAACTCCATTTATCAAATAATAAGCTCAAAAAAGGCTAAATTTAGAGTGTGGGGGTAGGATTTGAACTAATGGATTTTTGTTTCTTCCATACATTTCCTTCCAGATAGGAAATTATGATTTGAATTCTTCCCATCTTCTTATTTCTACTTCTAACTTTTTGTCGATTGCTTCCCAAAGATTGACACCACAAACCCTGGCACATGTAAAAGTGGTTATCACGACATCCGCTAGTTCATCAGCCAATTTTTCTTTTATGTCTTCCAAATCGTAGCTTTCCCTTCTAAATCCAACAAACTTGAAAACTAGGTTAATGGCTTCTCCTGTCTCTTCAGCAATCTTCGCAGCTTGAAAAACAGGATGTTTCTCTGGAGCTTTGTTATTGAAAAGCTCGTACAATCTTTCAAATCTCTCCTTCAACTTCTTACACCCTGTGTTCTTAGCGTAGTTTTGACTTAAAAGTGCGGTGGGTAGGATTCGCGCTCGACTTTACTGGTATATTTTCATGTGGGTTGAAACTCAATCCACCGCACCATCCCTAACTAGCATGTTTTCGGGCTTTTTCGGCGAAAACCTCGTGACATACGGTGTTATACATGTCACAACGCAAAGAGTTGTAAATAATCTTATGTTCTAGAAGATTTTTTCTTAAGCCTTATAAGAAATTCGACCATACAAGAGCGAAGTGAAAGGACAACTAGCATCCTAGTCGTTCCTTTTTAGAGCGCCGAGTGAGGGGCGCAATGAAACAAATACCCAAAATAAAAGAGAAAAAGGAAGTAAGAGAATGAAATACAGGTCTCTATGGTTTCGATCGAAGCGAGCGCTGAGCCTTTGCTTGATGTTGATTATTTTGGCGACTTTACCTGCCGCTTGGGCGATAGATAGTGAGAACACGTTCGGTAATCCACCCTCCTCCCACATTCCAGGCTCATCCTCCGAGTTCAGATACGTCTCATCGCTTGACAATGCGCTGACACTGGTTAGCGAGAGTGTAGTCTTCAGCAGGTCCGTCTCCTCCCCCATGAGCATGGGTGGCGGCGCAGGTGGCGCTGGAGGCGATAAGCTGGGGAGCGCTCCGGAAGCATTGTTTCGCGTCCTCCAAAGGTTCCTTGCTAAGGGGCGGCTACCCCCACCACACTTCCCAGTTCCTTATGTGGTCTACACGCTGTCCGACGGTGGGGTTGAGAAGTTCACTGATGTACTGACGAAGATGCCGATCATGATAAATGTGGATGACAACTCCGGAACTGGTCAGGGCGGGAAGGATATCCGCGTTCAGACGACCATCGAGGTGAACCCGTTGCGCATCACGTCGGTGGTGGAGCGACTTGGCGCCTCTTATCCGTCTTATCTCAGGGTTTTGATTACTTTCCCTGCGTTCTTCTACACTGGCGAAAGCGGGGCACTTGGAGGCGATCCGTACTGGCAGTTCGGGTACGAGACGCAACCAGGCTTTGAGATACCTGTGGATGTAACGATGACCTTCTCTGTAGATGTCAGCGTCGGCTCGGACCACACATTTGACTTCAACTGGTCCTCCACTTCGGGAATACCCAAACTTGGATTCACGTTTGGCACTTTCCAAGTTTCGGGAGGAGATGTCACAACACCTATAATGCCAGCCTTCTCGAATTTCATAGTCTCGTCTCCACCCTCTGCATTTCTTACCTTTGAGACAACTGAGACTGATACGTTGACGCGAAAGTGCATGAACTGGGCTGCACCGTCCTCCTTCTTCTTGGAGTTCAATTATGGGGAGATGGAAGAAGTCGCGGGTATGACCATCGATTATAACATGGCGGTCACAGTGGATAAGGTTCCACAGACGTTCTCTATTTGTACAACAGAGGATCGAGCTGCTGGCACATACTCCATCGACTATACGGCAAGCTCGACCGTTGATCTTTTGGAGCTCACGACCGAAATCGTCATCGAGGGCATTGCGACTGTAACCATCAACCTCGAGATCGAGGACATGCCCGCAGAAATACACGTTGAACTCAGTGACGGGTCCCTCAACGTGGATGTATCCGAAAACGTCGGCTTATTACGACTAGAAGTCACAGCTGACGCTGGGTTAGCAGGCATCGATTCGCTTATAAACTTGCGACTTGTGCTGGCTGACATCCCTGACTTCACGGCAACGTGGTTCTTCGTGGGCTTTAGCCTCGATGCCCCATCCTGTCTCGGAAGGATTGAGTTCGCCTTTTCGGACGGGACGCTTACATTCCCAATGGAGCATGACAGTGAGCCAGACTCCAACTACCTATTCGCTTATTCTGTTCCAGGAATGACCGCTTTGGCTTTCCGCCTGCACCAGGTATGCCACCTCTCATTTGAACAGGACAACAGTGAAGGATTCAACGACTTAGAACTTAGTGTTTGTGACAGACGCATCATGTACGTGATAGCCCACACCGAAGTGGCGAGCATGCTGACTCCTGAGCACAACGCAGACCTAACGATAGTCTTCGACAGCATTCCGACTGAGATGAGCGTCTCATGGACTGTTCCATTTACGCTTAGCCTCCAAACGAACGACGTGATTGCCTCGATAATAAGTGACCTAAGCCTTGAGGAGCCTGGTGACACGCTCGATCTAACTGCCCATGCAGAAATCCTAGACATCCCCGCCAACATGGCATGGGTCATCAACCCTGGTGGGTTGATTACATTCACCGCAGATGCCTCTATAGGCAGCTTAGAGCTGACAGCCTCAGACCCGAACGGCCTTGCGAATGCCGGAGCCTTCTTCGCTGGTGAGCCCATCCTCCTCCTAAGGGTCACGATGCATGACATCCCATCCTTCGTGGCGGCTTGGTCTGCTGAAACAGTTACGCCCCGAACCTTCATCACCTTCAACACGGCCCTTGGGACGGAGCTCGGCGACTTAACGTTTGGAATAAGCACCTCCGAAACCGCGTTTGTCACGCTTGTTGCCGCAGGGATTGAGAACCGCGCAATCTGGTACAACGACGGCTCGGTAGACCTAGGAAGCGGACTCGTGATGGAGGCGTCTCTCTGGGTTCACGCAGAGGACACTAGTTCGGTTGAGCTGGAATGGAAAGGCAGCAGCAGCCCCACCGTGGACATAGGGTTCGCCACAACGGAATCCAACGAGCTCAAAGTTGCAATGGCTTTAGACGGCACATCTGCCCTGAATCCCGCTGCGCCTAAGCCCTTGACTGGGATGGTGCAGACCACAGCCTTACCGACGAGTATGGACCTCACCATCACGCCGACCTCATTTGAATACACGGCGAGCGGCGAAATCGATTTGGTGACACTCGACATCACCATTGGCGAGTCCCCAAGCACGGACATCGATCATATCCATGGGGAGATCGAGGGGATACCAAGTTGGGTCACTGCTTTGTGGTCCACGGGATCATTCAGTGCCACGCTTGGCAACAGGTTGGACCGAGTCTTGGTCACGATAGACAATCCGGACGGAATCTTCGGATCGGATCTTCAGCACGTCGAGATTGAAGTCTTGGACATTCCAGCTAGTGTCAGCGCCACGTGGAACATCGACAACCAAGTGGCGACGTTGAGCTTCCTCGCCGGCACCTACAATGAAGGGCTAGGAGATTTTCGTTTCTTGGCAACCACAGGTGAGGAGAACCCGACCACAGACTACATCAACTCGTTGGGCGTCGCGCTTCCGTCCATGACGGACTACGGCGCTTTCACGAGGGACATTGACAGCGGCTACTGGCCATGGACTGTTCCACCTCGGTTTGATGCGTTATATTGTCGTCATCCAACGCTGGACACAGGTGCTGATGACTACTTCGTGTATCGTACTGGCGGTGGCTTTGACGTGATCGCGGGAAGGCTACGGGAGATCGGCGTTATCGATATGGACCTCAAGAGCTTGGGCTTTGCAGATTTGGAGTTCTCCCGCAACCTCGTTCTGGCGCGTCAGCTGTATCTCATGATGGACAACTTGGATTCGGATTGGATGACCTTGGCCGAGGTGAGTCGTTTGCCTGATGGGTTGCCTACGAACTCCTTGCATGCCGAGTGGAACACGGAAGGCAATCATTATGGGTATACACTCAGCGAAAGCATTCCATTCATCGATGTCTATGATGGTCAGCACGATTCGACAAGTCTGACTTCGGAGTACATGAAACTTCTCTTTCAGGATGTTCCCAGCTCCGTCTCGATCGACTACGATTTCGGCGACAGGAATGGTTTCTTCGACTTCATCGCGTCCTCAGTTTGGCAATTAGGATACCTTAATCAGGATGGCAGCAACCGTTACGTCGGCTGGTTGCGTCTACAAAGCCTTCACTTTGACTACTCCTACGCGTTGCCTGGCGAGGAGCCCTCCAGCTTTGACGGCTACGACTTTGCGTGGGGCTACCGTATATTCCGCTTAGATAGCACGCTCGACGCGTGGCCTGTGGACGCCGATGGAGTCCTAGGAATCTACAACTTAGAGTCTGGACTTGACAGCCTCGACTCTGGAACTCCGCCCAGAGCTTCGGAGTACATCCCGCAATGGACCTTCATCTTGGACAACTTTGATTATTTTGCAATCCACATCTTGTGGGATGTGGGCATCGGCATCAACAGGGGCAGCATTAGCGTGGATTGGGAGGAGGTCTCTGTCGATATAGACCCCCCCAGTGTATACGTGGGTCTTTTCCCGAGCATCGATATCGTCGCAGACTTTAACCTCATCGCTGACTTCTGGTGGAACGATCAGGTGGTGGTATCAACAGGGTCAATACCCATACAGCCAATCCCACCCGTCACCGTGGATCTTGAAGCCAGCCTCACTGTCAACGAGGTAAAAGACTACGTGAACCAGAATCCCATCCACCTGTGGGGGCCGCACACTGCTGACCCGATTACCTTCAGCACGGATTGGGGCTCCGATGTGGATTGGGAGTGGTGGGGTCCCATACCTGTAGGGGTCAATATAAGCATCACAGTCGACTTAACGATTGATGTGCCTGGCTTTCACCGAATGGGCGACCACCCAACGCCCTTCTAAGCAATGATCCACATGCTCAAGCATGGCTTAATCGCCAACCCAGCCTAACCAGCAGGTTAGGCATCCCTTTTTTTAGGGTCTTCTTTCAATGCACTTTCAGTAGTAGGCAAGCAAAATTAGATGGCTCTCTCTTTGATGGATTCAGTTTTTCGCTCTCTAAACTGGGCTTCCGTAAAAAGCACCTTCGACTGATTTCCATAAGATTGAAAGTTTGTAGGTAAATTGGCGCGCGGGGTTAGGATTAAACATCGGTTTAAATTCTCGGAATTTTGATATGTCTGGAAAATTTGATCTAACATCATTTTAGAACTATGGATAAGTTCAAGTTTTAAGTTGAGTTGCTATTTTCTTTCCGAACTCTTTGCATTTAGGAAGCTCTCCTTCCACAATGGGACCCTTCAATCCTTGAACCGCTATTGAAAGTCCAGGAGTTATTTGTTTCAAGTTGGGCACCTTTTCGTTTATTCTCTTCTCCATTTTCTTCACTGCTTTTTCGAAGAAACCTTTCCCTAAGTATGTGTCAAAAACGGCAAAATGTCTTCCATCCAAGTTCAGTTTACCTAGCTTGTCGATAAACTCACTTACGCTTTTAGTTGGCCCACCATAGTGATTCGGAGAACCTATCAAAATCACATCATATTCGGCTATCTTGTTGGGGTCAACTTCTTTAAGTTCAATGAGCATAGTGTCTACTCCTTGAGCTTCTCTTAAACCCTCTATGATTGTTTCTGCTGCAATTTTGGTGTTACCATACTTCGACTCATAAACGACGATTACCTTTGCCATTATGATCGCCATTTACTACGTCTTCTGCCTGAGTTTTAAGATTTGTTGGTCCATCAAAACTTTACATGCAAGAAGAAAACTGAGAATTTAAACGCCCATCGCAAATTCTAGTGCGGGGGGTGGGATTTCAACACGATTTTACTGGTAAAAATATGCCTGAGATGCTTGGCAGGAGTTCGAATCTATCCGGACTACCATTGCTTAAGCGTGAATTGTTAAACTCATGCGATCAGCCTCTTGCACTAAGTTACTGCTGGTCTTTGAAGCCACCATTCTATAAATTTTGGTCTTTCTTTAGTAAGCCATTGGCGAAATCTTGGTCGTATGGGCCATCGGATCAAGCCTAAAGGTCCGTAGGCGCATCCCTCTATTTTGATGTATATTTTGTCTGGCGGCGGAGTGTTGGAGCGCTTAACACGTAGGGGGCTGCCAAAACTAAGCAACGCTTGATTTACTTCCATTAGGACTTGTGGCCGACCTAACCAGCTGGTAAGCGTGTTCCATGAAGTTGATTCATGGTCACCAGCGACCTCGTCGAGTATTCTTGCGAGCTCACGCGGGGAATACGAACTTTCATTCTTTTTTAAAAGCTTTCCTTCTTCAAAAGCTGTAATGAGCCGTTGGACTAGCCGGTTTTTTGCGGGTTCAAATGGTGCAATTGGCATTTCGAAACCTCTCCAGCTTGAACAATTGTTCTAATTGTTTTAAGCGTTCTTTAAGTTTTACTCAAAAATTAATCGGGTTGATGCGATGACAGAAGCTAAGGACGTAACTTATTGGAGTGTCCCTGTTCCCAGAGCCCTCAACGACGCGCTTGAAGCAGCCATCAAACGCGATTGGCATAGAACAAAAACTGAGTTCATTCGTGAAGTGGTTCGCCGGGAGCTGGAGCGATTAGGTTTTAAGCCGCCAACGGAGGCTAAGCCTTGAGCGACTTAGCGGAACATGCTGAGATGCGTTTGCCTTTTTGGTCAGAAATTGTAGGCACCTTTCAAGGTCTCTTCACCGATGACGGTTTTGTCTACGTTCGAATCAACAACAAATTGCTTTCATTTTCAAAGGAATCGATGGAATCAGAAATACTCAGAAATAAATTGGACAATGCGCTCGTAGGTCAGAAAATCGGGGTTCTACGATGCGATGAAGGCTCGTTACAGGTCAGAATCGTCAAGAGAGGTCGTGCAAAAGTGAAAACTGGATTAAAACCAAGGAGGTAAACAATAGTTGACGGATGCCGAAGCACCCGCCCCAAAAGAAACAGAGCCAAAGTCTACATATAAGCCTTATTCTAACGCAGCAATCGACTTGACCAGACTGACCGACTTTGAAATCTCAATGCTAATCATCGAAAGAGACGTGTCTCAATACAAAGTTGAGCGAATTGATGAATTGCTTAACAAAATCGGTGAAGCCAAGGGTCTCGTAGACATAGAGAAAAAAGAACCAACAGCCGTTAAAGAGGAAACCTTCACCATTCTAAAGTTTGAGCAACAGAAGGGCGAACGATTAGGCGAGTTTGAGGTAGCCCACAAATCTAGCAACTTGCCCGACAAGTGGAGCCACGCCTACAACATTCTCAGGCAGAATAACGCCACAATCAAGGAGCGCTACAAGGGCGAAGGGTACACAGGTTCTTACTGGCTCTATGGAGAAGACCGAATTTACAGGCAGAAACTGAAGCCGAAACAACAAGCCTGATTCCTGTTTCTGTTGCTTCGAGGCACTCCAATGGATAAAGTCATGGCTGAGTTTTTAAGGCTTTACCGTGGCCTTGGGCTAGCTGTTTTACCAGCGGTTTTTGGTCAGAAAAGACCCGAAGTCGAGTGGAAAGAGTTCCAGACAAAAGCGCCTGGAAAAGCCCGAGTGGACGAGTGGTTCAGTGATGGCAGAGAACATAATGTTGCTGTTTTGTGTGGGGAGCCCTCTGGCAACTTGGTCGTCTTGGATTTTGATGACCCCGACGTATACCCTAGTTTCTTCGCGAAAACCACGGAACTTGAGAAGGAAACACTCGTTGTGCGCACTGGCTCGGGCAAGATCCACGTTTACTTGAGAAGCGACAAGCCAGTTCCCAGTTTTTCCATTCCTCAATTGAAGCTTGAGGTACGTTCCAGCCGCAATCTGGTGATTGCGCCGCCGAGTAAGCATCCGAGCGGACGCTTCTACTCATTCGTTAACCCAGACGTGCAGAACATATTGACCGTCACGGACCTGGTTGAAAGCGTCTGGCAGTTTGCTGAAAAAGCCGGTGTTAAGCCTCCGGCTGACTTGTTCAGGGAAGAAGCTGAAGAATGGCGTGGAGAACCCTACGTTGGACCAGACCCACCATGCATCGTTAATATGTTGAAGGGCGTGGCAGAAGGCTCTCGAAACATGGTAGCTATGCGCCTAGCTAGTTTCTGGCTGCGGTTTAGGCAAGGCGCTGATGTAGATAGGGTGTTAGGGCGATTGAAATATTGGAACCGCTCTAACAGGCCTTCTCTGTCTGAGAAAGAGTTGAAGGCGATTGCTGAGAGCGTGGCTAAGCTTGATCGAAGCTACGGTTGCCACTTGAACCAAGCTTGGTGTGACATCAACGCTTGTGTTCTGATGCGAAACAAGATATTGAGAACCAAGGCTGAGGCAGAAGCTGAACAAATTCTAGCTGCATCAAACGTCTTAGAAGCGATGAGCCCGCACCTTGATAGTATTGTTGCTGGAGAAAACGAAAACAAAAAACTGGAATTTGAGTTGCTTAGCAGTGGGAAATACCCTGACCCAGCCTTTAAACAGCTCATTCTCTTGAAAAGCGAGCCTGGAGCTGGCAAAACGCATCTAATGCGGCTTGCTGATGCCTTTCGCACCAAAAATGTTGGGCGATTTACAGCGCACGCTTTGGACTACACTGACTTGCAGGACTACGAAGTTCTGCGGCTCAAAGAACTGGGCGCCATGGATGAGGAGTTTCAAGGAGTCTCAACCTTGAAGTTCCTTAGCGCTGATGACAGAGGCTACACCGTTGAAGTTACTGAAAGAGATGAGGGAGGTAGGTTCAAAACAATAACTTATACTATCCCCCCCATTACAGTCATCACTTCAACGACTCGTGTGCAATTAGACCCTCAATTTGAGCGGCGTGCTTGGCCCCTTAACCCAGACGAATCACAAGAGCAAACGGAACGCGTGCGACAGTGGAAAGTCAAATATGAGCAGGAGAAGGCGCAGGTAGCGCTCGGTCTCCTGCCAGAAACCAGTTATGATCACAGTCTTCGAGTTCTCCGAGCGATTGTGAAGAAGCTTGAGCCTGTGCTTGTTATTCTGCCCTTCCCGGATGCTTTAACAAGCCTCCTTAGAACTGAT
>Ga0315312_1000595_pt1 | contig 38869 bp, 29 predicted proteins | sample TDP7_MG_FD_203629 | JGI IMG/M metagenome (GOLD analysis project Ga0315312, IMG submission 203629) | Freshwater sediment microbial communities from Lake Towuti, South Sulawesi, Indonesia - TDP7 | ecosystem: Environmental > Aquatic > Freshwater > Lake > Sediment | place: Indonesia: South Sulawesi... | reverse complement strand
TGGTGAAGCCCAGTTGAATTACTTCCTTTACGGCCTCAAAAGTGGCGGACTTAGTCACTACTACAAGCTTTATCTGTTCAGGGTCTCTGCTGGCACGGGTACAAGCAGCTCCAATGACCTCTTGTATACGTCTTATTCTTTCTGCAATCTTGCTCATAAAAAAACGCTATTGTAAAACAAAGAAGAATTCAAGATATATTAGTCTATGATAGTTTTCAGCAGCACACAAGCAATTAGGCTGAAAATTTAGCCATTTTTGGCTTGCATTTCAAGGGCGTAGCTTGTATACTATTTAGTTAGTATGGGTAGGAAGGAGCAGGTCCTGAAAAACATCTTGTTTTTCTAATTTTTGTTTGACAAACTTTTTCTGGAGGATTATTTATTGGAAGTTAGGCTGCTTTGAGCAGCTTATAGACCTCGGCGAGGGAGCGTGGTCCACCGGTCTCCCCCCCAGCCGGTCCCACCACCTCGCCATTTTTATGCGCATTACGTCAGTCGAACGACCCCGATGCACAAACCACTAACGCAAGAAGTGAGCCTGGTCTTGGAAAGCAGCGTCCACCGGTCAGCCTGGCCGTTCCGCCAGCCCCGCACTAATTGCCCGCCAAGTTCGGGGCCCGTTGGTGGCACATCGGCAATTAGTGCGGGGGTCGCCGGAAATGGCTCCTGAAAATGACGAACAACAAAACCGATACTAATGCCAATGTCCCCCCATAAATGAAGGTCGCAGATGGCCCGATCTTCTCCCACAGAAGGCCTGCCATCATACTGGCCGGCAGCGCCATCAAACCTGTGACCGTATGAAATGTCCCCAAGGCAGTCGCCCTTAGATGCTCACTGGCCAAATCAGACACATACGCCCGCTGGTTCCCATCAACCGCCGCATACATCAGCCCATAAAGAGCGAACAGAACTGTAAAGGCTGCCAGCGAATTGAACAACACAAAACCTGCCGCCGTAATAGAAAACATAAGATACCCAAAGATGATAACTTTTTCCCTGCCTATTTTGTCCGAGATACCTCCTAACGGCACAGCCAATCCGCTGTAGAATATATTGAACAGCACATACAGCAAAATCGGGGCAGCGACCGATACTCTACCGGGGAAGATCTGCTGGGCACGGATGATAAAGAACATATAGCTGAAGTTACCCAGAGCGAAGATGCTCGAGATCAATATGAACAGGCGAAAAGAATGCGGAAGGCTCTTGATGCCGAGCTTGAGGGTCGTTTTCTGTGGGCCAGCGGCGATTTCCCTGACAAACCGTAGTGGCGCAAGCGCAGCAAAGCCGATCAGGCCGGCAACCAGTATGATGAATTTGAAATCCAGCTTGAGGAACCAGTACAGAAAAAATGCCACGACCGCGCCTAAGATGGCACCGGCAGTCTCAAGGGCTCTGTGGATTCCGAAACCCTTGCCTCTGGCGACGGGCATTGAATCGGCTATGATCGCGTCCCTTGCAGCGGTTCGGATGCCCTTGCCGAGCCTTTCCAGCGAAGCAAAAACTACGGCACTGGGCCAGGCGCGGCAGAATGCCAGAAACAGCTTGAAGAAATTGGAGATGGCATATCCGCAATAGACAAAGATTTTGCGCTTGCCTGTTTTGTCCGACCAATAGCCCGACAGCACCTTCAGTATGCTTGAGATGCTCTCTCGCAGGCCGCCGACAAGACCGATGACCTGGCCTGTACCGCCGAGCGATGTAAGGAACATCGGCAGAATAGGCATTATCATTTCGCTGCTGAGGTCGTTGAGAAAACTAACGATGCTCAACAGGATGACGTTGGGGACGATATTCTTGTGGGCTTTGTTCTACATAAGCGACCGCTAACACAATGACAGAGTTTTTTGGGAGTTGTTACTCCCCTCGAACCTGGATGATTACCTTCCGGCTGCGAGGCCCATCGAATTCACAAAAGAAGATGCCCTGCCAGGTTCCAAGGTCCAGAGTGCCATCCTTTATCAAGATTTGTTTACTACAGCCGATCAGCGTACTTTTGCAATGCGCATCGGAGTTGCCTTCGCTGTGTCGATAGCCTGCCCGATGTCGAGGCACTAATTCATCCAGAGTCAAAAGTATATCGTGAACAACGGAAGGGTCGGCATTCTCATTTATAGCGATCGCGGCAGTCGTATGGGGACAATACACAATTGCGTCGCCGTCAGAAATGCTCGACCGCTCTACAATCGAACTGACCTGATTTGTAATATCAATCATCTGACTTCGGCTTTTGGTGCTGATGCAGAAATCCTTTTGCATGATATTCACTGCCGGTGTCTCCTTTACATTTGCTCCACGACCTGGATGCCCAAAAGTTCGCTTAAGCCGTGCTTGATAGTCCTGGCAGCTAAATCACAAAGTAGCAGCCGAGTGGGTCTTTTATCCGGCCCGGCGTCAAGAACTGGACAATTCGTATAGAAAACGCTGAACTTTTGTGCCAGCTCGTAAAGATAGCTTGTCAAATAATTTGGCCGATAATCGCCTACGGCAGAATCTATAGCTTCGCCGTAGCGAACCAGGTGCTTGGCAAGGTCAAGTTCGGCTGGGTCGGTCAGGCTCAGCTTCTTTAAGCCAGCCAGTTCAGTTTCAATATCCACGTCCTTTGTTTGCGCCTTTCGCTCAATTGATTTTATACGTGCGTACGCGTATTGCATATACGGAGCCGTGTTGCCGTCCATCGCCAGCATCTTGTCGAAGCTAAAGACATAATCGCTGGTGCGATTGTTGGAGAAATCGGCGTACTTGACGGCTCCGATCCCCACTGCCTTGGCGATTTTCTCTTTCTGCTCAGTGGGTAGGTCCGGATTTTTCTCTTCAACAATTCCTCTGGCCCGCTCGACGGCCTCACCGAGCAACTCTTTTAGCTTCACATTTTCACCTTCACGTGTTTTTAGCGGCGTGCCATTTTCCCCCAACACGCTGCCGAAGGTAACATGAACTAACTCTGTCTTCTGACTTCTGCCTTCTGTTCCCTCGACTGCGCTCGGGACAGGCTTCTGTTTTATATCCCACCCAGCCATTCTCGCGGTTGCAAAGAGCATCTCAAAATGCAGCTTTTGCCGGGCGTCAGTGACATAAATAATCTTTTCTGCTTTCAACTCCCGAACACGATAACGCAACGCCGCCAGGTCAGTTGTAGCGTAAAGATACGCCCCATCACTTTTTTGAATCATGAATGGCAGAGGCTTGCCTTCTTTGCTCTTAAACCCAGGCTGAAAAACACAAATAGCACCCTCAGATTTGACAGCTATTTTATGATTGAGCAATTCATTTACAACATCCGGCAGCATATCCTTATAAAAACTTTCGCCGCGAATATCTTTACTCTTTAGGGTTACCGATAGCTGAGAATAAATCTGTTGGTAGTGTTCTGCTGATTCAGAAACGATTGCCTCCCAGTATGACGTCCAAATAGAATGACCACTGTGTAATGCTGCAACTCCAGCCCGTGCTGACTTGGCAAATTCTTTATCGCTGTCAAAGAGATGTTGCGCTTCTTTGTAAAAGGCTTCAAGGTCGGCTAATGTCTTCGCACGATTAAGCCCTTTACCTACGCGGCTTTGGTCGTTCAATTTTTTATTGTAGAGAGCGCAGAGCATACCGAATTGCGTGCCCCAATCGCCGATGTGGTTCTGGCGGATGACTTTGTGGCCTAAGAATTCAAGCATTCGGCAGATACAATCGCCGATAATCGTGCTTCGCAGGTGGCCAACGTGCATCTCTTTAGCGATATTTGGGCTGGAAAAATCAACAACGATGGTCTTAGGTCCGGTAGCCTTTTCTACGCCGAGATTTGTAGAGTCTTTGCTAATTTGCAGCAGGCGGTCGGCTACAAAACCAGACTTCAGCCCCAGATTTATAAAACCCGGCCCGGCAACTTCGGGTGGTTCACAAATATCAGCGATATCTAAATGTTTTACTACCTTTTCTGCAAGTTTGTGGGGATTGATTTTTAGCTCTTTTCCCAACAGGGCAAGACAATACTTTACAATCCTTGTCAGTAGCTTGCGTGGGTTAGTTTTTAACTCTTTTACAAGCGGCATAATACCATTGACCTGATAATCGCCGAACTTAGGGTCTGTTGCTGGCCGAACAATAGCCGGGGCGTCTCTTACACCGGTGACATCGGCTATCGCAGCGGAGATTCTTTCCTCAAGAATGTCGATAGCAGACTTCATCGTCGTATCATTTTAGCCACAGAGAATTTATCTCTTTATTTTTTGCCACAGAGGACACAGACGCCGTCCCGAGCGCAGTCGAGGGAGAACACAGAGAATTTATTTCTGTTACTTTTTGCCACAGAGAACACAGAGAATTCAATCCAAATAATTTCTTAATAAATCCAGGCAATCCATTGCTTCTATCGTTACGCAATATTCACTAATTTGAAAAGGGAACCTTTCTTTAATTGAACTGCTTATTCGTTTGAGTTCTGTCTCATATAACCCAAGGGCTGTACCATAAACGTGACAATTCACTTGCGGTATTACTCCTGGTAATCGGAGGACTCCCATGTTTTCCGGAGCAAATCCAAAACCAAGAAAGAAGATTTGCTCTGCCTGTGAGAGCAGTTTTATAGCTTCATTTATCTCTGGACTTTCTTTCCGTTCGTATATCGTTTTGATATTAGCAGACGCTTTCTGCAAAAGCGCTTCGCTAATCCCTGGACGATAATCCACGCCCTGCTCCGAATCTTGCCATTTCAAGGGCGCTATCTGACTGTAAACATGCAGGATTTTGAGATTCTTGAGGCACTGGATGATCTTTGATTCTGGAACCTCAGTGAATGAGTTACAAAGACTTTCATACAGAAATTGCTCCAGAGACCTATCATAGTTAAATGTTATAAATGCAACTCTACCATCTGAGAAATCTGGGAGGATATCTTTAGTCACGAGACCCTCGGCAAGTCGCTTAAACAGGTAAAAGTACCAATCATCCCCCTGAAAATACCCCCTTTTCACAAGGTCTACCATTGTAGTGTTAGGTTGAGGCTGCGTACATAGCTCCTTCGCCAATCTGGCCTCTTCTCGAAAACGACTCCTCTCCTCAGCTCCAAAAATCTCAAAAGTGATGATGTACTTTCCGACTGGCGCAAGCTCTGGATTTCTTGCCATAAAAAGGTCTATTGATTCAGTGCTTGACTTAAAGAAAGTGTCAATGAAGTTGCATATCTCCTTATACTTTTGTTGCCTTATCGTTTGGTCCGGTTGGCTTATCTTCAAGTGTTCCAGATACCTCTTCCTGAAATCGAGGCAGATTTGTGTTCGCAATTGTGCCCCAGACGGATAACCATAAGGACAACTTGCGCCAGCACCCAAAACAAAAACTGTTTTCTTATCTCTCATTCTCTGTGCTCTCTGTGCCCTCTGTGGCTAAAAAAATAGCCGTGTTCTCAGTGGTCTATTTCTTAATAGATAGTCGTTTTGCGTCGCCCCAGAGCAATTCCAGATCATAATAATCCCGATATTCGCTATCGAAAATATGCACCACAACGTCGATAAAGTCCAGCAGAATCCAGCGTGCCTGCTCATAGCCGGCCCGGCCAAACCGCATCAACTGGTGCTGCCGAGCAGCGTCACTAATTTCATCAGCGACTGTGCGCATCTGGCGGTCGCTGGTGCCGGTAGCGATCACAAAATAATCGGTGGCGGGCGATATGCCCCTTAGGTCCAAGACTACAATGTTAGTGCAATGCCGTTCATCTGCCACTTTGGCTGCGGCAAGGGCAAACGCCCGCGCCTGAGTTTGTCTTTTTTTTGCCAAATCACGTGCCCATTCGGTTCAAACAAAAAAGGGCGGCCATTTAGACCACCCTGATAAATTACAGATATGAGGCGACCACGTCAACAAATTCGACATCGGAAGGATTGGCTAAAAGTACAAACAACCTACCGGCCGGACAGAACACGGTTAAGAGCTGCATTGCGAATAAAATCAGATATGCCTTTGAAGCCGAGGCTTGACGCGACATTGCTCAGCAATATTTTTTCTTCGGATGTTAATCTGACATTTACCTGCTCATATCGCTTTTTAGCAGAAGCCGGCTGGGGCGGCCTTTGACCACGCTCTATCATCGTTGAAACCGCAACCATTAAAGCCTCTTGCGTAGCCTTGTAGCACTGCTCAGGTGTTTTGGCATCTGCGAAAACGGTAGGTAGCTCAACAGAACTGCCAATGAAACCCAGCCTCTCATTTCTTTCGATTGTTATGCGATACTCGCCTGCGATTTTTTTAGCTTTGCGCAAAATGGTTGCTTTAAGCGACTGCTTAAGGTCCATTGGCTCCATCTTCGTCCTCATCTCTAAGAATTCCTTTGTGTTTGAGCCATCTCTTAAATTTGTTGACATATTCGATGTCTATCTTTCTTTCATGTACTGGAATAAGCCACGGTAGTTCATCAGGTTCGTTTGTGTTAACAAAGACCCGATATGGATTCCAAAAACCCTTGAATTCATAACCATACGACCTAGCAAACTCCAGAAATCTCTCAAACGTCCAGAATTCAGTCATCTCGAGGTCTCCTATATTTTATGTTCTGCAAGGAGCTTAGCTAAGTTCTGCAACGCAGCTTAGCTCCTCGAGCTTGCTGACGCTTGTGCTCCATAACCAAATAAAGTATAGCCTATGATATACAAAAATCAAGAAGAATTTTATGATTTGCAGATATTTTTTTAGACGACAATCTATTTGCCGCTCAGGCCAAGCCAATGGCTGATAACAGGGGCAAATCTTACAACAACACCTGAAAAGACCACGCTGACCATGCACATTAGCTTAATCAGGATGTTCAAGCCCGGACCAGAAGTATCCTTGAACGGGTCGCCAACGGTATCGCCAATGACGGCGGCCTTGTGGGCGGGCGAACCTTTGCCGCCGTGAGCGCCCTTTTCAATGTATTTTTTGGCGTTGTCCCATGCGCCGCCGGCGTTGTTCAAAGATACGGCTACGACAAACCCTCCGGCGGTACTACCTGCCAGCAGGCCCATCACGCCTTCCACACCTAAAAGCAATCCTATTGTCACCGGCACGACGATCGCCATCATCGCTGGCAGCATCATTTCTCGCTGTGCCCCCGCGGTAGAAATCGCCACGCAGCGTGCATAATCGGGTTTGTCGGTGCCGGCCATAATGCCGGGCTTTTCTTTGAATTGGCGACGCACCTCGTTGACCATCCTGCCGGCGGCTCGTCCGACCGCCTTCATCGCCAACGCCGCAAAAACAAAGGCCATCATGCACCCGATAAACAAGCCCGCAATGAGCTTTGGGTTCATTATGGTCAGGGCGTACGCATTAACGAAATCTGTAAAAGATGCAGCCTTTACATTCACCAGTATGGGTACTGCCTCAGAGGCAGCCGCAGCCTTAGCCTTGGCCGCCTCGAAACTCGCCTGGACCTTGTCGGTAAGCTCTCCGCCGTAAAAGACCGTATTGGCGACCTGGTAGATGCCGTCTGCGGATTGATTAGCGAGCCTGGCAATCCAGATACGCACCTCTTCGATATATGCCGCCAGAAGCGCCAGAGCAGTCAATGCAGCCGAACCTATCGCGAAACCTTTGCCGGTAGCCGCCGTAGTATTGCCGAGCGCATCCAGAGCGTCGGTTCTTTTGCGGATTTCCGCTCCAAGATGGCTCATTTCAGCGTTGCCGCCGGCGTTATCTGCGATAGGCCCATAAGCATCGCTTGCCAGGGTTATTCCCAACGTTGCCAGCATGCCGACTGCTGCAAATCCGATGCCGTACAGTCCCATCGCCATATTTGTAAAGCCGCCGGCCAGACCGTATGCGAACAGAATCGCGGCAGAAATCGTGATGACAGGCAGACCCGAAGAGATCATTCCCGTTGCAAAACCGTCAATGACTGTCGTTGCAGCACCCATCGGAGCTTGATCAGCAATGCCTCTGGTCGGCGGATATGTATCGGATGTGTAATACTCGGTAAATAGGCCCACTATTACACCGCCAATAAGACCGGAGACCACAGATCCAAATATACCCCACGTGATCCAGCCCATCTGCACCAGTACCAAAACCGCAATCACGATCATCGCAGGACTGCTTAGCGTTCCCAACCGCAATGCCCGCAGCAGGTTCTTTTGTGAAGCCTCTTCTTTACAGCGAACAAAGAATATGCCCAGGATAGAAAGCAATGTGCCGATGCCCGCGACGATCATCGGCGAAAGCACGGCTTTGAGCGGGTCCATCCCATATTGTGCCAGAACACTCATCGGTAGTGCTGCGCCCAGCGCAGAGGTCGCCAGAATCGAGCCGCAATAGCTTTCATAAAGGTCTGCGCCCATTCCCGCGACATCGCCCACATTATCGCCGACGTTGTCAGCAATTGTGGCCGGGTTGCGCGGGTCATCTTCTGGAATGCCAGCCTCAACCTTGCCGACAAGGTCTGCTCCGACATCCGCCGACTTGGTGAAGATTCCGCCGCCCACACGGGCAAAAAGCGCTTGAGTCGAAGCTCCCATCCCGAATGTGATCATAGTAGTGGTGATTTCAGCCAGTTTGGTTTCAGGATTCATTCCCGCGTGCACCAGCGTTACGCCGAAAAGTCTCAAACCATTTGCCATGTGCTCAGCGGTAAAAATTAGCTTGTCGAGGATCAGATACCATATAGATATGTCCAGCAAGCCGAAGCCCACTACAACCAGCCCCATAACAGAGCCTGACCGGAAGGCCACCTGCAAGGCTCTATTGAGGCTAATCGTTGCCCCTTGTGCGGTTCTGCTGGAGGCGTTAGTTGCGGTCTTCATGCCCAGAAAGCCGCAAAGGCCGCTGAAGAATCCGCCGGTCAAAAAGGCGACCGGCACGAATGGGTTCTGGATGCCGTAGTAGGCCAGCACAGCGAAAATGAGGCTCAGCCCGACAAACATAACCGCCACTACGCTGTACTGCCTGAAAAGATATGCGTAGGCGCCCTCGCGCACATAGGAGGCTATATCCTCCATCGTCTGGCTGCCTTTTGGCGAGGCCATCATCTGCCTGTAAAAGATATAGGCGAAAACCAAAGCCGCCAGTGAAGATAGCGGCGCAATCCACCAGCTCAACGGCAGGTACGATGTTATAGCCGCACTCTCAGCAGCAGATGCAATCCCGGCAACGACCGGCACAGATATCAAAGACAACACTGCACTATTGACGAGTTCCATTTCTGCAAGTCCTCAAAAGCTAATAGCGACAAGAATATCCATCGGCAAACTGCACATAAAGATTTTGCAGTTTAACTCAACAAAATCGTTTTTCAAGTTTTTTGTCAGTGCAAAACTGAAAATTGCCAACAACAGTACAAGAACGCAAGCACTCAGGTATGATAGTGCGCATTGATGTCGACATATTCGGCACTTAAATCGCAGCCGTAGCAGAAATCACTCTTATTTCCCACACCTAAATCCACCATTATCGTGTGCTCAGTCTGCAGAACAACCTTTCTGGCATTTTCCCTGTCAAACTTAACCGCTGCGCCGTTTCTAAAAACGATAATGGCATCGAGCTTGCAGGATAGCTTATTGACGTTCAGCTTCACGCCCGCTGAACCTGCGGCGCAGATGATTCTGCCCCAATTTGGGTCGCCGCCGTGCACCGCACATTTTACCAGCGGAAAGTTGGCTATCGCCCTTACAGCCTTGGCGGCATCGGCCTTTGTCGCAGCACCTTTAACAACCACTTTGAACATCCGCGTCGCGCCTTCGGCATCCAGCGCCATCTGCCGGGCTAAATCGTCGCACAAATCCGACAGCGCCGCGGCAAACTTCTTATAGCGAGGGCATTGGCTTACTATTGGCCGATTGCCGGCTAATCCTGAGGCGAGGATTATCGCGGTATCATTTGTGCTCTGATGCCCGTCAACCGTCAGTTTGTTCAAGGAATTGCCGATGGCATATTTCAGTGCCTTAGCCAGTAGAGGCTTGGTTATCGCAACATCGGTCGTGATAAAGCAGAGTGTCGTAGCCATATTTGGCGCAATCATCCCCGCTCCTTTGACGGTGCCTGCTATCGTAATAATGGGATTTTCGATTTTCGATTTTCGATTTTCGATTTTCGGCGTGCGGTTTTCAATCGACAATTGACAATCGTCAATCGTAAATCTCCTGACAGCCTGTTTCGGTCTCGTGTCTGTTGTCATTATCGCCTTTGTAAAACTTAGACCTGCTTGTGCGGAATCTGAGAGTTTCGCCGCGGCCTTAGCAATGCCGGCTTTTATTTTTTGCATCGGCAATTGATGCCCGATTATGCCGGTCGAAGCAACAAGGATATTTCGCGGTGCGTAGTGCGTGGGGCGTCGTGCGTCCGCCTTGTCATTGCGAGCGAAGCGAAGCAATCTCGTCTCACGTACGTCGCTTAACGAATGCGCCGTTTGGGCGCACATTTCTATTGCGTTTCTGACGCCTCCGTCACCCGTGCAGGCGTTTGCGTTGCCCGAATTGACAACCACCGCGTATACCTTTGAGCTTTTAACATGCTCCTTGCTGACTTGCACCGCTGCTGAGGCGATTTTGTTGGTAGTAAAGACCGCTGCTGCCTTTGCGCCGTTCGGACAAACAATCAGCCCCAGATCGAGTTTGCCCGATTTTTTAATCCCGCAAGGTACTCCTGCGGCGAGAAAACCTTTGGGCGATGTGATAGCATTACTGGTCATATTACTCTCGACAAGAAGCAGGTGATTCAAACGCTTCGGAGCCTGAACAAAATGACTACGGGCCGCAACAAAATAGCTGCTACTCTATCTGGCCAGAACATCTCTTTTGTATTTTTCAGGAAGACTACAATCGGTTGCTCACCAACTTTCGTGGGGTTCACTTCCACCCACACTACCCCGTGAACGGCATTTTCAGCTCATTACCCTCAGATTCAGGTGTCTTTCCATAGGGCGAAAATCCCGGTCGCTATGCAATAGAGGCAAATTATTCCAGATGCAAAATGTCGCTATAATGACATCGACGGTTTTTGTGACGGTCACGCCCTTTCTTCGCAAGTGCCGGTAGTTCTGGGCACTTTTGACTGCTATATCTTTTCCAAGCATCGGCCTGAACAGGAGGCAATCAAGCAGGCCTTTTGCCTTATTGAAATCCTTATCATCGCGGAAACCTTGAAGTACCTCCGTCAGGATAATATCTCCGATAACAACCAGGTCACTATCCAGCAGAGAGTCCAAAAGGTTTGTCTGTTCTGTTACTTTGCCGTTGAAGTAATCAATCCAGACTGAAGAATCTACGACTACCATCTGTCCATTCTCATCTTACTGAGATCACCTGTCCACTTCAATTTTCCGCGAAATCCCTTGATTCTTTTTTGCCGATGAACGTCTACAAGCAATTTCAGCCCCTCTTCAATGGCTTTCTTCTTGGTCTTAAACCCGGAGAGCTTAAGGGCAGACTCGATCAGTTCATCATCAAGCACAACATTGGTCCTCATAAAGGTTCTCCAACAAATGTGTATTTCTCACACAATTATACACAATCGCATCAGCCATGCAAGGACCTACCGCAAATAAATCACCCAAGTCTTTTGGACGCCCACAACCTTGCGTTCTGGCAGCGGTCTCCAATTTTGCAGTGTGTTAGTCTCGGCCTTCCATAGACAAGCACCGCCTGGCCACCGATAACCATATAGGGAATCTTATGGTCGTCTAACTTTTTAGCTACCCTTCTTATTAGCTTTCCGAACACGATTCAATCCACCCATCGCCCTGGCGATCCGCAGATCGACTTCAAAGCCGTCCCAGATATTCTCGTGGCTGATGGCACCCAAAGAAACGGCCTCCTTGTGCAGTGCTTCATATATGGCCAGAGCCTCTTTGTAGGAAAGTTTTTCCTTTGCGTCTAAGTTACGATAAAACTCATCCAATATATGTCTGTTTTGTATCATCGCCAGTTCAACGTCCGCCAATTATTTGACCTATGCGGCATTTTCTTGGCCCTCTCATAAATAGTTCCAAAATTCATGGCCGCTGCACATTTAGGCTTCGGTTACGCTACGGTTAAGTTTCGGCCAGCATCATAAGTATAGAACTTCGCCTTCGGCAATCGTAAATCTCTGGAAGCGATGCTCTATACCAGTTGGTCACGGCCAGTAGCAATGGGGTGGAACATGCCGGGACCCGGTTTAAGATCCTCTTGCCTGGGCACAAGGTCCAGTTTGGAAGCATTCAGCAGCCAGCTCCAGTTGAAGCTGCGGCCGGTATAGGCAGCAATACGTCCGCCGATGGCTGTCAATGTGCTCTCGACGACCTGCTGGCCTTCATTGAGCGGTTTGCCGTCACGGATGCTCCTGATCAGATCGATGTGCTCCTGCTGCTGTCCGTTGACGCTCTGGCCCTCGTACCGCCACGAGTTTTCGCCCGAGATACGGCTGTTGCAGTCGCTGGTGCCCTTGGTGCCGAGGATCTTCTCGTCACTGCGTCCAGTGCCGGGACCGTGCCCGCTGAAGCTCAGGCAACGGGCGCCGTTAGCATACTCGAACTCAGCGAAAATATGGTCCCAGATGTCGCCGTTGTACTTCTCCCAGCCATCCTCGCTGCCATTGTTGTACCTGCGACAGACTTCCTTGGCCGGTTCTATCTGGCTGCTATTGTAGCTGCGCCAGCCGCGGCCACCCACCGCTGTGAACTTTACCGGCGGGCCATCGAAGCACCAATTCATCACGTCGATGTTATGGATGTGCTGCTCGCAGATCTGGTCGCCCGACAGCCAAGTAAAGTGGTACCAGTTGTGGCACTGCCACTCCAGCTCGCTCATGCCTTGGACGTAGCCCCGGAACCAGATGCCGCTGCCGTACCAGTAGCACTGGCCGCCAACGAGCTGGCCGATGGCACCGTCGTGGATGCGCTTCATAAGCTCCACGCGGCTGAACTCGTGCCGGCGTTGCGTGCCAGCGACAATGGCGAGGCCCTTTTCTTTGGCGATCTTGGAGGCTTCTATGACTTCCCGGCAGCCGACCACATCCGTGGCAACTGGCTTCTCGGTGAAGATGTGCTTTCCGGCTTTAACGGCGGCGAGCATCTGCCGCCCGCGAAACGCCGGCGCAGTGGCCATTAGCAAAAGGTTCGCTTCGCATTTGGCGAGCTTCTCGTGGCAATCGAAGCCCCAGAAAAGATGCTCGTCATCGATCTTTACCCGATCTTTGAACTTCTCGTCCTTGGCGAACCTATCACGGGTTCTGCGGACTTGGTCCTCAAACAGGTCAGCCAGGGCGATGACCTCCACGCCGGGATCGGCCTGCAGGCAATGTTGCAGGGCGCCATTGCCACGTCCGCCGCACCCGAGTAAACCTACTTTGATCTTGTCGGACCCTTGCGCGTGGGCGATTTGTCCAATTGACCCGGCAGCGGCCACTGCACCGGCGGTTACGGTTGCATACTTATCTGGTCTACGTTTATTTTTCTCTGACGATACCATATTGAGAATCTCCTAATATTCGTTGTCTTTGGGGCAAACTCAGGCACGCCTTTTCTTGCGTCCCGTTTCCTCCTCCGCCAACCCAGGCAACTCGTACTTGCCGGGAATAGCGAACAGGGGAACAGGCTTGGAATCGCTCAGTGACAGACCCTCTGGCGGTAGCAGATTCAGCGTGCACCTGGTCATGAACCACGAGCGGTTGAATCGCTGCCGGGAATAAGCCGATTCCCGACCCATGATTGCACAAAGCGTGCTCTCAGCGATGCGTTGGCCCTCGTTGAGCGGGTTGCCGCTGCGGATGCTTTTGATTAAGTCGGCATGCTCCTGGACATACGGATTAGGATGCGGCCCATCGTAGCGCCATGGATTCTCGCCCTGGATGGTCCCGCAGCAGTCGCTGATGCCCTTGGTGCCAACCACACGCTCGCTGACGTTGTCTGTTGTGCCCTCGATCTGCCGGCACATGCTGATGGTCCGCACGTCGCCGGGGTAGAAAAACTCCACGCCGAAGTGGTCAAAGATATTGCCGTACTCTGGGCCTGTGCGATATTGGCGGCCGCCCAGGCCATGTACTTGCTCAGGAAGGGCGGCCAGTGCCCAGTTGATTACGTCGATGTTGTGCACATGCTGCTCGACAATGTGGTCGCCGGATAGCCACGTAAAGTACAGCCAATTGCGGACCTGCCACTCGACGTCGCTCTGGTTGGGCTGGCGCTTGTTGACCCAGAGTCCGCCCTGGTTCCAGTAGCATTGGGCCGAGACAATCTCGCCGATTGCGCCATCGTGGATTCGCTTTATTGTCTCGATATACGCCGGCTGGTGGCGGCGCTGTGTGCCGGCGACGATGGCCAGTTTTTTCTCCGTTGCCTGTTGTGACACTTCGATGACCATTTTGACCCCCGCCGGACAAACTGCCACGGGCTTTTCCATGAACACATGTTTGCCGCGGTTGATGGCCTCGGCGAACTGTTTAGGCCGAAAGCCCGGCGGTGTCGCCAGGATTACCAGGTTCACGTCATCCAGAGCCATCAGCTCTTTGTACGCGTCCAGGCCGACGAAGCAGCGGTCGCTGCGGACTTTGAATTCTTTCCTCAAGCCTTCAAGGCGGTCCGCGAACACGTCAGCCAGCGCGACGATTTCTACGCCCGGCGAAGAATTGACACAGTCATGCGCCGCACCTGATCCGCGCCCGCCACAGCCGACCACGCCGACCCGAATCGTGTCACTGCCTCTGGCCTGGCTGAAAGGAACGGTCACGCCCGTCAGCGCCAGCGTTCCAGCCGCCATTGCCGAACTCTTGAGAAGCTCTCGTCGTGTTAGTTTCTTTTTCCGCATCATTTTCGTCTCTCCAATTCAACATCTGTTATGAAGGTCAACATAATAAGTCAGAAATCACAAGTTTGCAAGAAAGAAAACTTGCCCCCGCACCAATTGTCCGCAACATGGGTCGAATCCTTAACCAGAGAGGAACCCTTCGGCGTGACCTCAATTGGTGCGGGGCGGGCTTGCTTTAGTACTGGCCAGTTGGCTTAGCTTTGCTGTCCAGAAGCGGTGCCTCTGGCGGCGGTTTCCAAACCCGGCACAAAGGATTTTCCGCACGAATCCAACTCTTTTCGCCAAGCTGTGGTTCTGTAGAATAAAGGCGCTGCCCTGTATCAGCATGACAGTATTCATATAGCAATGCGGTGCATGGATTCTCGCTACTCGAATCAGTTGGCGGTAAAGCATAAAAAAGCGGGCTGGCAGATGACTCGGGACGCTTTACGGTCAAGCAAGTCCTCTGCCCGGTTTTGGCTGGGACTTTCGCAGCGTAGACAGCACCCATATTGGTATCAGCCTTGGCCGGCTCGATTGCGTAGAATGGTATCGATTCGACCAGGTCCCACTTGTCGGACTTTTCGATGGCATTACGCAGTAGATAGTCCCTTCTATCCTAGGCATCCCGGATTTGATAGACCGCCACAGGCAGAGCCAAGCGGGGATCATCCAGGTTCAATCGGTACATAATCTGATTATAGTCGTAACGCGGCGTCGCATTCTCAGCGGAGCCGGAGAAACTGTATGAATAAGTGCCTTCGAAGAAGATAATACGGCCGCTGGCCTGATCAAAATACGGATGATGCTTCGGATTATAGAAGGAGTACTTGTTGTGAGTGACAATCTTCCTGGCGTAGGCCCACGGCCCAACGGGCGTGTCGGCTTCGGCGTACCAAACCTCGCCCAGAAAAGAACTCTCCCCAAACTGCTGCACGAAGATTGTGACCCATCGCTGGCGGTAGGCGTTGAAATAGACTGTGCCGCCGTGAGGCGATACTTTTTTGCCCGATTCTATATCGTATAGATGCACATCCTGCTTTTCTTTTTTTAGCGCCTCGATGACCGAGGTCTTTGCGGAGGCGTTGTTGCCAATCAAGTCCGCAAAAGGGACCCAGGACCCCGCACTAATTTCCCACCAAATTCCAGGGTCTCTCGCACCACATCGGAAATTAGTGCGGGGTTCACTCCCTCCAAGAGCGGTCAAGACCTCGTAACGGTTTGCGTCGATAACGTTGTCCCACCGCGTTCTGACACGCATACGCACCGCCAGAGGAAACGGCGTAGCAAAGTAATAATATTTTTGGCCATCCACATCCACGCTGAAGGCGTGCCCGGACTCTGAGTATGGCAGGAATTCCACGCCGGCTCGCACCAGCGGCTCAAACGACTGCGTCGCATCATTGAACACCACCAGCCCTCGTTCGAGCACCTCATCCAGACCCTTCAGGCGGGCAAATTTGGCGACCATCCGCTGCCGGCCTTCGTTGTCTTTGACGGTTAGCAACCCATCAAGCCAGACTAGGCCGGGCTCTTTTAAGGGGGACATCGGTTTGCTAAATCCATCCTCATTGACAAAATATTCCAGGTCTATCCCAATTGCAGGGTCCAGGCCTCCATTTTCCGGCAGGTCCGACACGGTGCCGGACATGGCAAAATTGCCCAGCGGATACGAAGGTCTTGCCGTGTCGCCCCACATCCAGAATAGGCGCCCTTTGTATAAACAGTTAAGCACCGAATCCTGTCCCGCGACCTGTCCAGCCAGAACCGGATTTTTTAGCGGAACCGGATGTCCGGTCAAAACACTATCACGATAAATGCCCTGGCCTGTGACTCTATAAAGTCGCTCAGCAATATTCAGCCGGTCAATCTTAACAGCCGCACTTGCGCCGGGCGTTGTTTTCAGCCTGATCCCCCGAAAGCCGAAGCCGTCTTTTGGAAATTCGTAGCCGTGGCTTTCAACAAAGAAAAACACCTCTTTATCCATTAAGCCAGGCTCATAAAACGCGACAATTCCATTGCTGTCGGTGAAATATCTTATGTTGCTGACGGTTCGTAATTCAACCAAGGGCACGCCCCGGCCTGTTTGTCGGTCAACCACCTGAATCTTGAAATAATTGGCCGACGCCTCCGAGGAGTCGGCCGGCTGATTTTTAGACGCAAACGCCGTGCCTGCGCTTACCAGAAGCAACAGAACTACTGGCAAAGCAATCCGTAGATGCCTTTTTAAGGTCCCGTTCATTCTTTTTTCAATTGTCAATTTACAATTGTCAATTGTCAATTTCTAAATTGTGTGGACGCGACAGCCTCAAAAGGATAAAATCTCAGCAATCGTTTATCGCTTAGCTAAGATTTTCAGTTGCAATTTGTCAAATGAATTAGGGGACAGCATGTCAAGAAGAAAGGTGGACCTGTCCCGCCGCGAATTCTTGCAGCGAATGGCAACAGGCGTTATGGGAACGGCGCTGGGCCATGCGCTACCTGTGGGGGCGAAAGCTCAGCCGAACAAACTCAATGTCCTGTTCTTTGCTGTGGACGACCTGAGCAGCCGCCTCGGCTGCTACGGACATCCCATCGTCCAGTCGCCAAATATAGACCGCATCGCGGCACGTGGGGTGCGGTTTGTTCACGCCTACTGTCAGTACCCGCTGTGCAACCCATCGCGTACCTCGTTGCTGACGGGCCGTTACCCGACCACTACTCAGGTGATGGACAATCTGCGTTACTTCCGGGATACCTTCCCCGACTGGGTAACGCTGCCACAACATTTTCGCGATAGTGGCTATGTCACGGCGCGAACAGGGAAGATTTTTCATGGCGGTATTGACGACGAAAAGTCGTGGATAGAGGGTAGCGAACCAAGAGTCCCCCGCAAACCACGGACGCCATTAGCCCTGCCGCTTGCGGCAGGGGCTCCCCTGGCACGAGTGCCGGGGCAAATCCAGTATCGCACGACATCTGACCGCTGGCTCGCCGTCGAAGGGGACGGACAAGATCAGCCTGATTATCGCACCGCCAGTCGAGCCATCCAGTTGCTGGAAAAGTACAAAGACCAGCCCTTCTTCATCGCTGTTGGGTTCGTCAAACCGCACAGCCCACTCATCGCCCCGAAGAGGTTCTTTGATCTGTATGACCCGGCGAAGATTCCACTGCCGCCCGACTTCGCCCCCAAACCAACAGTAGGTCCTGGCGTTCCAGAGGAAGCTCTGTCACCGAACGGCGATCTTTTCGTCGCCCCGCACCAATTGAGGTCACGTTGGGGGTTTGTTGTTTCGCTAAGGATAAGACCCGCGATGGCGGACAATTGGTGCGGGGTGCTGGGTGAGCTCGAACGGCTGAACCTGCATAACAACACCGTGATTGTCTTGTTTGGAGATCACGGGTATCACCTGGGCGAAAAGGGCAAGTGGTCAAAGCATGGTTCGCTATACGAGGTTACGGCACGCGTGCCGCTGCTCATAGCTGCTCCCGGTGTGCAAGGCAAGGGCAAAGCCTGCGCTCGGACGGTGGAACTGCTGGACATTTACCCAACGCTGGCGGAACTGTGTGGGCTGCCCCCGATCAAGTCGGGGGTACCGCAAGGGCTGGAAGGACAAAGCTTTGTGCCGTTGCTGAACAACCCGCAGGCACAGTGGAACCATCCTGCCTACACCGTGGCGACACGTGGCCCCGCACTAATTGCCGGTGTGGCGCGAGGGGGCCTCGAATTTGAGCGGCAATTAGTGCGGGGTTTCGGCAGGTCCGTCCGCATCGAACAGTACCGCTACACCGAGTGGGACCGGGAGGGTAAGAAAGCCGAACTCTACGACCACCAAGCGGACCCGAATGAAATGCACAACCTTGCCGGCGAGCCGGGGCATGCGACGATGGTCAAGGAGTTGCGGGAGTTGCTGCGAGCAGGCTTGCCCGCCGCACTTTGATATAGCGAAGCACAAAGGGACAAAGTGACAAAGGCACAAAGTAGCTCTATGCCTGTGTATTAACTGGCTAAATGAATTAGGAGACAGATATGTTGGAGAAAAATGTGAATTTAACGCGGCGTGCATTTCTTAAACGCACGGCAGCCTTGGCAGCCGCGCCGTATATTGTTCCAGCCTCGGCGTTGGGCCGCGGCGGAAAGGTTCCCGCCAGCGAACGTATTATCCTGGGTGGAATCGGCATTCGCAACCGCGGCTCATACGTACTTCAGTGGATGCTGCCCGAGCCGGATGTGCAATTCGTTGCGGTCTGCGATGCCCAAAAAGCCAGCCGCGAGGCCGTCAAGAAAATGGTGGACACCCGCTACGGCAACAAAGACTGCGCCATGTATAGTGACATCCGCGAGTTCCTGGCCACACGCACGGACATCGACGCGGTGCTTATCGCTACCGGCGACCGCTGGCACGCGCTTGCCTCGATTATGGCGATGCGGGCAGGCAAAGATGTCTATTCCGAAAAGCCATCGTGTATGACTATCGCCGAAGGCCGGGCGGTCGTGGAAACCGCCAGACGTTACGGGCGTATTTATCAAACCGGCACACAACGGCTCAGCGAGGGAAACTTCGTCTTTGCGATCGAACTTGCCCGCAGCGGCCGGCTCGGCAAGGTGCATACCGCATACGCGCATATTGCTCCCTGGGACGCAGCAGAGATGAGGCACGATTGGCTCCCCGCACAGCCTGAGCCGCCCAAAGATGAAGTTGATTGGGACCAGTGGTTAGGTCCATGTCCGTGGCGGCCTTACAACGCCGAGTATGTCCGCGGCGGCTGGCGCGGCCACTATGACTTCCACACAAGCTGCATCGGTGAATGGGGCGCCCACACGTTCGCCCAGGCCCAGGCAGGGATCGACGCGCTGGAGGGCTCAGCGGTCGAATATGAATACGTGAACAATCCGACCGGCGATGAGATGGTCACGCGATTCGCCAACGGCGTCAAGATGATCCTGAGTCGCGGCGATAAATGGTGGCGAGGCTCATGTGGCATGCGCTTCGATGGCCCCGAAGGCTGGGTCGCGGTGGCTGACGGCTATTCAAAGCCGGATGTGTCGCCGCCCAGTCTTATGGCTGACTTCAAGAAGATAGTCTCCGACTACATCGCCCGCACGGGCCGTCCGATGAGCCACGTGCGTGACCTTTTCGATTGCATCAAGTCGCGCCGCCAGACTGTGGCCAATCCGGTAGTAATGCACCGGTCGATGTCTACGGTGCACGCGGCCAATATCTGTATGTGGCTCAAACGCAATGTGCGATACGACCCGTTCAAGGAGGAATTCATAAACGACCCGGAAGCTAATCGCCTGCGCAGCCGGGCAATGCGCGAGCCGTGGACAATCTAAGGCCAACTTTAATTCGCCGTCCGCCTGGCGGATAAATCCGAAAGGAAACCAAGCCATGTCAAAGTCAAATAAGAAATTCAAAAATCAAAAGTCAAAAAGTAAAATTGCGGAATTGTCGTTTCGCGGCAATGATTTCATCAATTTTGCATTTTACACTTTGATTTTTGCATTGCTCTTTAGCGGTGCTATTCAGTCTTTTGCACAGACCGTCCCGCCTGCCACAAAAGAGCAAGAGGCGAAACTGATCGCGGTGTTGACCTCGGACGCGCCGCAGAAAGAAAAGGTCGATGCCTGTCGACAATTAGCTGTCATCGGCACTAAGGATGCTGTCGCACCACTGGCGGCGCTACTGGCGGACGAGAAACTTTCGCACATGGCACGCTACGCTCTGGCGCCGATCCCTGACCCTGCTGTGGATGACGCCCTGCGTGGCGCTCTTGCTAAACTCAAAGGCCGGCCGCTTGTTGGCGTAATCATCTCAATCGGTGTAAGACGCGATGCTAAGGCAGTTCCAGCTTTAGGGAAAATGCTGCGAGATTCCGATGCGGATGTGGCTCAGGCAGCAGCCAGAGCATTGGGCAGTATCGGTGATTCAGCCGCAGCCAAGGTGCTGCAGGTTGCTCTATTAAATGCGCCTGCCGCCAATCAGCTCGCGTTTTACGAAGGTTTGTTCCGATGCGCCGAGGCGCTTGCCGCCAAAGGGCAGCGTGACCAGGCCATCGCAATTTATGACCGATTGCGCAGTTTGAAGGAGCCGCACCAGGTCCGCACCGGGGCTGTGCGCGGTGCGATCATCACTCGCGGCAAGGATGGTCTATCGCTACTGCGCGAGTATTTGCGGAGCGACGACTACATTTTGTTCTCCGCAGCGGTGCAGGCCGCACTGGAACTGCCAAGAGATAAAATAGTTACTGAGGTATTGACTGCGGAACTCGGCAAGCTGCCCGTCAACAATCAAATCCTTGTGATCCAGACGCTTGGCAAGCGAGCCGATCCAACAGCATTGCCAGCATTGTTCGCTCTGGCAAAAAGTGGCGAAAAACCCGTTCGCCTGGCAGCCATCCGAGCACTGGCAGAGATTGCAGATGCCTCTGCTGTGCCAGTACTTGTGCAACTACTGGCTGATCCTGACCGCCAGATTAGCGAAACCGCGCAGGAAAGTCTCGCTGCCCTGCCCGGCGAGCAAACCGACGCCGCCGTGATGGCGATGTTCGATAGCGGCGATACCGCACAGCGGCTGGCCGCACTCGATCTGATCGGGCGTCGGCGAATGACGACAGCCACTGGCGCATTGCTGAAGGCTGCCGCCCCCGCTCCTGGCTTCCGCCAGGAAGACGCGGGGGCTGAGGCGAAGGTTCGTTCCGCTGCGATCAAGATGGTGGGCGAACTGGGAGGCCCAACCGAATTGCCGGCATTACTCGATCTATTGATGCGTACCAAGGCCTCCCAGGACCTGGGCGCGGCTGAGCAAGCTATCAGCGCTATTTGTGTGAAAGCTGATAATCCGCAATTATGCACCGCGAAGCTGCTGGCGGTGTTGCCGCGGGCGGAAGTGGAGGCAAAATGCGCACTTTTACGGCTGTTACGTGTGACCGGCGGAGATGATGCGCTGCAGGCCGTTCGCGCCGCAATCAAAGACCCCAACATGCAAATCCAGCAGACGGCGACCCGCGTACTGTGCGAATGGCCAAGCGCGGATGCAGCACCTGACCTGCTGCAGATGGTGGAAGTCTCGCCGGACGCATCCGTCAAGATTGCGGCTCTGCGCGGTTATATCGGCCTGGTCCGCGATGAAAGCCTCTCGACAGAAAAGAAACTTGCTATGTGCAAGGAAGCAGCCGTTCTTATTCAGCGCGACGAGGAGAAAAAGCTGCTGCTCGGTGTGCTGGGCGAAGTGCCAGCAGTCGAGGCACTGTCGATGGCAATGGTGCACCTGGACAACCCTGCGACCAAGGACGAAGCAGCCTTTGCGGTGGTGGCTATAGCTGAGAAGATCGTCCAGGAAAAACCTGGCGAGGTTGCCGACGCCCTGCAGAAGGTAGTCCAAGCCACCAGCAACAAGGATGTGGCTCGCCGTGCAAGGGCGATATTGAACAAGGTCAGGAAAGCGGCAGGACGATGAATTCAGAAGTCAGAAGACAGAATTCAGAAGTCAGACCCCTGCCTGCGCAGGGGCGGGGCCTGCCCCCGCGAAAGCGGGGGTCCTCTGTCGTCTGTCTTCTGCCTCTGCGGCCTCAGCGCTCTCTGCGGTTAATCCGCCTTACGTCTGGCGGGTTAATAGATGACCAGACTGGGCGAGATTTCAAAATCGTCCTTGTCCAGATCAATCGTAACCGTTGTTCCATCGGCGAAGGTAGTTCGCTGTTTTCCGCCCGCCGTAAGGCGTCCTGCGGAGTAAGGCGTCCTGCGGAGAAAGGACTTGCCCGCCAGACGTATGGCGGGCTTGTCCAGAAACTCGTGCTTTGTCATTTCCAGAAGTCCGACGCGCTGGTGCAAAGCACACATAGTGCGCACCTGCTTGAGTTCTTGCTCGCTGGGGTGCAGCGATAGATATGGCAGCCCGGCGTTGGCCAAGCCATGCAAATAGCCGAGGTCATTTTCGGGAATTCCCCAGCCGCCTTTGCCCAGAGACCAGGGCAGCAGCAGTGCATCGTGGTAAACCAGATTGAAAAGGGGCACAGGAATTCCCATCGCTGGGCCGTGGCCTGGGTCCGGCACCAAGGCATAAGGTCCGTGATGCACCAGGTCGATATGGGGGATCGCCCAATCAGCCGGCTCCTCGGAGCTGACAACGCCTCCGGTTGCCCGGATAAAATCCAGGCACATGCCACGATACTTCAAACAATCAGCGCGGCTGGCAGGATGTTCGGGATTGTAACATTCATCCGGAGGCACCACAGCAAAGACATCAAGGTAAGCGCCGCGGACCTTTACGCCGTGGTCAAGTAGCGATAGATAGTTTTTCTTGACGTGGCCCAGAGCCAATCTGGGGCACAGGATTGATTGTTTTCCGCCATACCAGATACTGCTGTACGGGCGATTTCCATTGCGGTCTATTATCGTGTGGGCAGGGTCGTATGACCTGGCATCGAGATAGTAGTCCCGGTACTGGTCGTGGATTGCAAAGATATAGCCGAGCTGGTCGCAAGTTTCGGCAAAGCGTTTCATGCCTTCCCAGCCTCCCGCCTCCGGACAAGGAGGTAGAATATCCGGGTGGAGATTGTCGTATCCGCGGAAGCCCCAGCCGTCCAGGTGCACATAAATTAGCCCTGCCGCTCGCGGCAGGGGCTCCCCCGGCACGAGTGCCGGGGCAATTCCTTTGTCGGCAAGTTGGCGAAGTTCCTGTGCCCGCTGGTCGAAAGTAGTCAGTTGATGATTCTTGGCAGGGTCATCTTTGTGATAGTAGCGCGATTCAGGCTGTATGTGAGACAGGATGCCCGTATGAATGACGGGACAGCCGATCAGTTCCTTAACGAGCGGGTTTCTGGCGATTTTTTCCTTCAGCCCGACAAAATGCCCCGACTCTTTGACGTGCTGGCGGTAGCGTTTGGCCATATCCACGTAGTTGCCGTTATCGAAAAAGCAAAGCCTGACCCGTCGTGGATATTGCAATTTTCCGAGAGAGTGGATCCATTTCAGTTGCATTTTGGTCGGTCCGCCGGGAGGGTGCTCGAACCGGCAGCCGGCATCGGCTGGGGTCTCTATCAAAACCAGCATTGCTGACTTTTCTTTCTGGTGTCCCCACCAGGGCATATATAGGCCGCGTCCGTAACATACTGAATCGTATAACCAGACCTTTTGGGGCCAGTCTTTGGGAAGTAACATTCCCTGCATAAAAGGCACGTCGGTAGTATCAAAACAAGTGTCTGCTATTGCGCCGGGCCAAAAGCATTCAAGTATGATTACGGTCTTTTCTGCCGGGACTAACTCGCACACGAGTTCTTCATATTGGCCTTGCAGACAGACAAAAAGACCGATTTGTAGGTCAATTTTATCCTCCTCGTGGCGGAAATCTGCCAGCGAGATTTTTATGCCGGTCTTGAATCCCGTCTGGTAAGGCGAAATCAGCTTTTGCCCGGCGTCAGCGAGGCGGAGAGACAATTTCTTGCCGGCCTTTTCAACAATAAGATCGCCGGGAAAGGACGGTATCATAGACCAATCTTGACCACCCGCATACACGGTCATTTGTAGGTCCGCAGGATTAAGCTCGACCCGGTTTTTCAGACCTTCGATGCTCCATTTGCCCTCTTTCTGCAGGACCTGTACCTTAGGTGCGCCCCATTCATCTTGAGCCACCTCTTTTGCTACCACCGTCGAGCAGAGGCAGCAAATTGCTGCGCAGAGCAGAGCTATTTGAGGACAGAGGACGGATAGCAGAGGACAGAAATCTGTCTTCTGTCCTCCGTCTTCTGTCATCTGGTCAGTTTGTGATTCGCCTTCCGTGCTCCGGCAAGGGCCTTCGCCCTGACGAGCTGCATTCTGGTTTTTTGTGTTTGCCATTTATCGTACCTGCCTTCCGGCTACGGCTCGGCCTCCTCGCTCCGCCATAGCTTCGCGAAGGCGAGCCGCCGAGACGAGTGCTAAGAACCGCGTCGCACTGCATCATCACCATATCGGTCCCTGATTCTATCGACAGCATTATCGACTCTTTTGTGCTTGTCTTCATCAGCATCGACGAACAACTGCCGCTGGTGGGGATCCTCTTTTTTTACCAGGCCCGAAGCGGCAAAGCCGATCAGCCGCAGTGGGCCTGCTGACTTAGCGTGCCACCGCTGAAAGATAGTTTTTGCCGTTTTCCACAGTGTTTGCGTGGTATTGCTGGCTTCGGCGAGCGTTCTGCTTCTGGTAATGGTGCGGAAGTCCCCGTAGCGCAACTTCAGCTTTGCGGTGCGGGCACAGAGTTTCTCTGCCCGCAACCTTTGGGCGACCTCTTCGACCTGATGCAGCAGCACAGCAAGGAGGACCTCGGCATCGTCGGAATCTACCGCAAAGGTCTGCTCGCTTGACAGGCTCTTAGCTTGCCTTTGCGGTTCCACCTTGCTTTCATCTACACCGCACGCCAACTCGAGCAGCGTCGCAGCGTAATTGCCCACGATCGCTCGAAGTTTCTCCAGCGGCGTTTTGCGAAGTTCGGCTATAATTCTTATTCCATGGGATCGAAGCGTCTGCTCGGTTGTTTTGCCGACTCCCCATAGCTTGCCGATGGGCAATGGGTCGAGGATTTCCTGTTTGTTTTGCTCTGTGATAACGACAAACCCATCCGGCTTTTGCAGGTCGGAGGCTAATTTTGCCAGGAATTTATTCGGTGCAATCCCCACCGAGGCAGTTAATCCGAGTTGTTTCTTGATTGTCTTTTTGATCGCAAGGCCAATTTCTTCAGCCGGTCCAAATAATGCCGTGCTGTCGGTAACGTCCAGAAAGGCCTCATCCAGAGAAACGGCTTCCACCAGAGGGGTATAGTGCTCAAAGATGGCCTGGATTTTTTCTGAGACCTCGACATATCGCTGCATCCGAACAGGCAGCACTACCGCGTGCGGGCAAAGCCTTACGGCTTGTCGCATTGGCATGGCGCTGTGAATGCCAAATCTGCGGGCTTCGTACGACGCTGCACTTACTACCGCCCGGCTTTTGGGGTTGCCGCCGACTATGACCGGCTTTCCTGCAAGTGCCGGATTATCAAGCTGCTCAATAGAGGCGTAAAAAGCGTCCATGTCTACATGGATAATCTGGCGAACCTTTATCATGCACGGTATTTTAGCAGAAACCCCGTGGCATGGCCATCCTGGCCGTGTTTTCACGGGCTGCAAGCCCGTGCCACGCAGGGCACATTTCCGATTTCCGATTTTGGATTGACGATTTTCAATCGGCAATCGAAAATTGACAATTGAAAATTTTCATCCGCCGTACGTCTGGCGGATAAAATTTATAGGAGTGGCCAAAATGACAGATGAATTCGAGAATGACTGGGGAGATTTCGGCCCCGCACCAATTGAGGTCACGTTGGCGGTTTGTTCTTTCGCTAAGGATAAGACCCGCGATGGCGGACAATTGGTGCGGGGGGGGCCGGTCGGCTTCGGATTTGTTGGACCAGGTCCCCGCTTTCGCGGGGATTTCTTTAAAGACTCTAACAAAAAAAGTTTAGCCACAGAGTAAATTTATTTCATTTTTAGCCACAGAGAACACAGAGGGCACAGAAATTTATCCACCAAAGCTTTAGCGAAGGCGGAAATGAATTATAAACAGTGTAAATCTGTGTTAATCCGTGTCTTTTTCATTATGTTAGACACTCTTAGATACAGCCGGACAGAGAATTCGCACATTCTTCGTGTGCGCATAGACCCCGAAGCCAAAAAAGACCAGACCCCCGCTTTCGCGGGGGCAGGCCCTGCCCCTGCGCAGGCAGGGGTTCGGCTGGTAAGGCCTGGCGTCCTGGAAATCGAATGGCCGAGGCGCTACGAAGGTGAAGAAATCCCCATCGAGTAATCTCCATCATGGGCAATCCCCGCTGCCTGCTTCCGCAGGCACGAGTTTACCCCCGCGAAAGCGGGGGCGGGGACAAGCCTGCCCCTGTGGCACGGGCTTCCAGCCCGTGAAAACCCGGCCAAGATGGCCGTGCCACGGCAGGGGTACAGCGTCCCCATCTGCCCCAGTTCTAAAAATTGACGCAAAAAGTGCGGCTGACAGCATTGCTGACTACATAAAAAGAATTGTCGATGCCAATTCAGCTCAAGGAGTGATAATAGGGCTTAGTGGGGGCATAGATTCGGCAGTTTTAGCAGCACTGGCGGTACGCGCTGTCGGCAAAGATCGCGTTTATGCATGGCATCTTTATGACCGAGACACTCCCCGGCAGGCCCGCCGAAGAGTCAAACTTGTGGCCGATTGGCTGGGCCTGCAACTGCAGTTGCACGACATCGAACCTGTAATGCGCCACAGCCAAATCTACCGTCCATTGATTATGCGAATCAGCGCATTATCTGGGTCTGCAAATCGGTTGCTGGCGGGCGTCTGGCGTTTTTTCTATCACGAATCGCCATTTATTTCCACTCTCCACAAAGGCAGCTTTACCGGCCTGTTAGCCCCGGCCAGTGGCCGGGGTACCCCCGCCGAGAGGCGGGGGCTAAGGCAGTTTTTCTACGATCGTGCTGTTGGCCATGTCGAGGCTGCGTTTAACGCCCGGCACATCTACCGCCGACAGTTCATAGAGAAGCTGGCTGAAGAACGCAACTTGCTTCTCTTAGGTGCTGCCAACCGCTCGGAGTATTTGATAGGCTGGTTTGTTAAGGATGGAATAGATGATCTATTCTACTCGCCGCTTATTGGCTTATATAAAACTCAGGTCCAGCAACTTGCTCACTTTCTGGGTATACCTATCGAGGTGCGAGAGCAGCCAGCCTCGCCTGATATGATTAAAGGAATCACGGACGAATTTGCCATCGGGCTAAGTTACGCTAAAGTTGATCTCGTACTTAATAGCCTGGAGCGGGGTCTATCTGATGAAGAGATGCTCGCAGCAGGTGTGAGTGAGAAACAAATTTCTTGCGTGCGAAAGATGTATGAACTCTCAGCCTGGAAAAGGGGTTCTGAACATGCCCAGCCCCCGCCCCTGCGTAGGCAGGGGCAGGCTTGCCCCCGCGAAAGCGGGGGCGACGCCCTGACACTGATGGACACCGACTTATACACTGACTTCGGTGTCAGTCCGTGTTCCCGTCGGTGTTAGTCCGTGAAATTCGAAATTCTAAATTCTAAACCCGACCTGTTTGTTGCTTTTCCTGTTTCTGCTGGAGGTAATCCTCAAAGCTGCAAGACCGAGAAGTACGATTGTCGAAGGTTCGGGAATAGCACTGTCATCAACTGTTAAGTCGGAATCAACCACCTTCGGGGATGCTTGCTCCGGCGGGTCAATTGCCTCTTCCAGAATTGCCGCCCACCAGTAGAAATGATAATCGTACCACAAGGGCGTGCATGGATGCCCGAGCATACAGCTAATTCCCCCCAGCAAATTATATTGCCCTTCTTCAAGATAATAATATTGTCCCTGATCTAAACTATAATACCAACATCTGTCAATGTAATCGCCCGGATTGGAATAAGTAGGCCAGGCGTGTAAGTCACTCCGCCGTCGGTGCCAGGCTTCGTCCGTCCAGATGGGGCAGAAAGTATCTACAAAGGGATTTACCCTGCTGGCAAAGTGCATAAGCTCGTTTAGAATCGCGAATTTTTCATAAATATCAAGCCATTCCGCATCGACCCCGGCGCGCCGGAGCTCAGCGAGTGCTTTTAAGTTTCTCCAGAAATGAAAGCTGTAATCGTACCAGAATGGATAGCAAGATTGCCTCCAGAAGTAACTCTCTGCTGCTAAGAAATTATATTGCCCTGCATCGAGATAATAGTATTGCGTCTGGTCCAGGCAGTAGTATCGTCCTCTATCTATGTACTGGCCTAAGCTATTAAGAATTCGCCAGCGCTCAAGCTGGCCCCTGAGGGGCTGGGTAATCGGGGATCGCGGATCGGTAATCGGGAATCGTGGATCATCTGAGGATTTGCGATTGCCGATTGCTGATCTCCGATCGAAAATCGAAAATTGACAATCGAAAATTGATAATTGTGGGGTGCCGTAAACTCTTTGCAATCCGGCTACGGCTCGGCGCTCCGCCGAGACGAGTGATGCCAGCGTAGCGACTGCAACTAAGGCGAGGTTTATCCGCCAGAAGTATGGTGGGTTTATCCGGCGGGAAATTGTATCGTCCCTGATTTTTGCCTGCCCCGCCCAGCGCTGGGCGGGGTTTTTTCCTTCCTGGAACATCCCTTATTCCCTTCATTGGGTTCCCGCCAAGCGGGATCCCTCAATCCGTTGATTGCTATTATCAGGCAATAATCAAAGAAATCAAGTCAATTTTGCGAATTTTTTCGGACTTTCGGCAAATTACCGACCGGATGGCAATCGACAGTTACGCCTACAAATAGAATGGAGCCTACGCCCAGGTGACAAAAAGTGCCTAAAATTTAGAGTGACTAAAGTGTCTAAAATGCCTAAAGTTATGGATTACTTTTCAACTTTAGCTCAATTTAGGCACTTTATACTTTAGGCACTTTAGCTCACTTTAGCCACTTAAGTTCTCTACCACTATGGCCAGAGTATCTGCTGGAGCCAGGCGTCAGTCAAAATGGCATAGTCCTTCAAGTCGACCACGTTATCTGCATTCAGGTCGGCTGCGAGGCCGGCGCCGCTGTCCAGCCACTCAGAGGCCATTATTTCCAGGTCCGCGTAGTCAACCACGCAGTTGTCACTCAGATCGGCAGAGGGCCCCTTAGGGGCAACGCATCTGCGCCTGTACAGCCGGATGTCGTCAAAGTATAAGCTGCCTTTGCCACCAGCTTTGGGACTATTGCGGTTGCCCAGGCCAATATACATCCTCTTGACAGCCGCCAGATTCACGCCGGCAGCGCTGAATTGTGTCAGCTCAATGTTCCACTCCTGCCAGGCGTCTTTCTGGACTGCATCCAACTGAGGATGGTTCACCGCCTTGACACGGCCGGCACTATCTTCCACCGCCACGTAGAGCCCCTCAGGGGCATTGTCAGGATCACCATAAAACCACAGCGACAGTGCTTTAACATCGCCCTGTGTCCAATCCTGCGGTGCGGCCCACTCACGCTGGGTCTCTGAGTAACGCGCCTTTCCGGCTGCTCCGCTGTTGTCGTAAGCTAACGGCATCGACTGACTGCCGCCATGAACGATAGTTTGCTCGGCATACGGAGGCTGACTGTTACCCACAGCAGAGCCAGTGCCGTTACCAGGATAGCCGGGTGCCGGTTGGCTGAATCCCAATCCGTCACGCCAGGTCTGGAAGATTCTGCTGCCAATATCATCGGTGTAGCCCTCAAAATCATCCACCATAATGTGGTTGGTGGTGGTGAAGCTCCAGACGGCACCTTTCCACGGACTGTCGGGATGGACAGCATTGACCTCATCTATTCGCCAGTAGTAGGTCTTGTTCCACTGAAGGGGAACCTCAGTCGGCGTATAGCTGGTATCATCGAGATTCTTTTGACCTCGATATATGCCTGTTGATGCTGTAGTGGCATTTAGCACTGCCTTGGCGTCGGTGCCGAAGTATACATCATGCTTAGCGGCTTTTTCTCCCGCAGACCAGCGAAGCGTAGGCGTCCGGGTGACATCGGCGGCACCAGCAGTAGGGATCGGAGCATAGGCTTTTTGCGGGACAATTGGAGTAGGCCCGACATAATTAGCGCTGATGATTTCTCGCGTGGCACTGATGGGGCCTTGCCAGGCGACCGCTATATTGTCGCCGCCGGTGCCTTCCTTCATCAGTGCCTCGATGTAATATCTCTTGCCTTTGGTCAGGCTTTGCGGCTGCGACTTCTGCTCCGGATATTTGGTCCACTCTCTGGGATTGGTCCAGCCGGGCACACTGGCAATCATCAGTGTGTTGTCTGGTTTCTCATCTGTGCTCAACCATAATTGTGTCTCGTCATCGCCGCAGACCCAGAATACATAGTCGCCTGAGGCCGGCACAAAGAGCCAACCACTGAGCCGGCTTCCATAGCTGTTGGCCCAGTCCACAGGTCCCTCGAAGGTGGTTATATATTCCCAGCCGTCCGGGCTGCCAGGATAGCGGGGATTGTTTTTCAAATCACCCACGCTGGTTCCGCCGATACCCATCCACCACTGGCGTAAGATTTTGCCTGTGCCGGGAGCCACGGTTGAAAAACTCCAGATGGGGCCTTTCCGCCAGGTTATGCCGTCGAATTGGTCGACTCGCCAGAAGTAAGTAGTCTCCGGGACAAGGGCCTTAGGCTTATATGTTGTTTCTACCATGAGGTTCTGCTCGGTGTTTGGGCTGCCCTGGTCGACATCATTGAAGTTCTTACCAAGGTACGAATGCTGCAAAATCGCTCCCTGACCTGCTTTCCAGGAGAGCTTTACGTCCAAGGGCACATCTTCGGCCCCATCAGCAAGACTGGGTTTCCACGCGGTCAACGGTGCAATCGTAAAGCCCCAGATGTCACCTTTGTGTATGGTGATGCCGTCAGCCTCAACCTCATCGATCCGCCAATAGTAAGTAGTCCCAGGCGTAAAACCGGCGCTGTGGTAATACGTAGTTTGGGCCTGTCGGCCCTTAAACTGGTCGGCGCCCGGGGTTGGATTGGTGCCGAAATATACGTCATGGAACGCAGCGGTGCGGCCTGCCACCCATTGCAAAAGTTGTGTTTTTACGTCCTCGCAGCCGTCATAGGGTGTGGGATTGCTGGCCTTCAGGCCGGGCACAAGCAGGGCCGTACCCCACATGCTGGGCGTATTCCAGCCTGACCCAGCGGTTGCGTGCCAGGCAACCTGCGACTCACGGGTATCGCCGCCAGTATCATCATCGTTGATGAAGCAGTCCACGCCTATCAGTCGGCCTACCGGTGCGCCCGGTTTGCCCAGAATTGTCGACCAGGGTATCCTGATCTCAAGACGATAGCCGTCGCCCTTCTGGCCCATCATATATTCCACGCCGACAAGACTTCCTGGCCGATGGAAGTACTCATACAGGTCGGCGTTTGGGGACTGGACGTTCCACCCGAAGCGGTACTGGAAGTCGTTCTCATCGGTAGAACCGCCTTTACTATTGTTACTATCGACATAGAACTCGACGCTGTCATCCTGCCACGAGTTGGCAAGGGCTGTGTCGTTGTACAATTTGCTATCGTTGACGTCGATCAGCACATACAAATACTGCGAATCATACAGCGCCTGCCAACTACCGGAGCAGTCCGCCGGGTCAGTCGGGGCGCTTCCCACGATAGTAATAGTCATGAATTGTTTTGTTGCCAGCGACCATACAGGGTCGATGGCGCCGTCTATAACCGGCAGCGGCTGATCTTCCAGCCAAAGAATATTCACGTCGGCAGCGGGGGCAGTGGCTCCAGCCAGCAGGCACAGCACCACTAATAGATAACCTGAATGAGGGACCCCGCTTCGCGGGAACCCAAAGAATCTTCCACCCATAATATTCCTCCTTCAAAGAGATTGCTCATCGGGGTTATTTATACCACATTCGCCGCATGGACTTCAAGAGAAATGTCAAGGACACCAAAAACAATTTTCGATTGTCGATTTTTGATTTTCGATCTCAGATCGGCAATCGGCAATCGCAAATCCTTAGATTCTTCCATTTTGCAGATAGACTATTCGGTCGGCACGGGCTTCCAGCCCATGAAAACACGGCCAAGATGGCCGTGCCACTTCTTTTGCCGCCGGTCCGTGGGTTGCCAGGATGACAGTGCCGCCTTGTTTGTGAAAGTCAGCCAGATATCGCAGCACGGCGGCGGCATTGTCGGGGTCGAGATTGCCGGTAGGCTCGTCAGCCAGCACAATCTTCGGACGGTTGAGCAAGGCTCTGGCTACGGCGACGCGTTGCTTTTCGCCGGCACTAAGCTGCGAGGGTTTGTGATAAATCCGCTCGGTCAGTCCGAGTTTTTCTATCAACTTATAAGCGAGGTCCGTCGCCGTCCCGGCCCCTGCCTCCGCAGGGGCAAGCTTGTCCCCGCGAAAGCGGGGAGCTAAACTGCCGGCGAGAAGGATGTTCTCGACGATATTCAAATAGGGCACCAAAAAGAACTCCTGAAAGACAAAACCGATGTTCTGTGCTCTGAATCTCGCTCTATCGGGGGCAGTTTTGGCGTAAAGATTTTGTCCTTCGATGCAGACGGTTCCACTGGTCGGCCGCAGCATCCCCGCGATGGTCATCAGCAAGGTTGTTTTTCCGCTGCCGCTGGGTCCGCAGATAACGACGAACTGGCCTTTTTCAATGGCAAGGCTGACGCCATCCAGAGCTTGGATGTCACGATGGCCAGTTTGGTAAGTCTTTGTCACTTCTTCCAGGCGGACCATAAAGCAGTGTAAAAATCAAAATGTAAAATGCAAAATTAAAAGGAAATCATCCAGCACTTGAAGACTTCAAGTGCTGGATTCCACAATTTTGATATTTCATTTTTGACATTTGAATTTCTTGATTTATTCTTCCCTCAGCGCTACTGCCGGGTCGTAAGCTACCGCAATCATCGCCGGGATGAAGCTGGAAACTGCCGCAAAAAGCGGAGCAAAGATAAGCGACCAAGCCAGCAGGGACAACTGTGGCTTTATCACTGTCTTAGCGGTCATTTTGAAAATCTCCGGGCCGAAGTGCAAACCCAGATACGTTCCTGCCAGAAAGCCGATAAATGCTCCTAACAGACCAACTATCACCGCCTTTCCAAGAAACAGTGCTGTGATTTTGCCCGAGCCATATCCCAGGGCCCGCATAATGCCGATCTCCTGGTATCTATCCCGGACGTTTATGGCCGCCAGTACGCCAATCCATATTCCGCAGGCAATAACTATAAAAGGCACGATGACGGCAAAAACGCTTTGTATCATTTGTCGCTGCTTTGCGCGAGCAGTCGCGATGGGTTTTGCCTGAACGACCTGCACGTCCGGCAGGATGGAAGCAACTTCTTTTCTCAATATGGATACCGGGTCGTTTGTGTCGACAAAGCAAAGGCAGTCCACCGCCTGGATTTCGCTAATCTGGCCGGGCAGGTTTAGAATTTCCTGGGTGTCTTTTAGATGGCATTGGATGCGAATATCATCTACGCCGCCTTGTTCAAACAGGCACCTGGCTATCTTTAGCTTTTTGCCCATAATCTCGATAATCTGGCCTGCCTTGAGCTTGAGTTTATCTGCGATGATATATCCAACGTAGGCCGCTCCTTGTGGGATCGGCTCGACCATCGGCGGTTGTTTTTGTCCGGGCGGACAAACCTCCGCAGCAAGGCCGGTCAGAACTATTTCCAGTCCTTGCCATGATATTTTGCGCTGCAAGGTGCCCAGCAAGTGATTATAGGAAAACGCCGAAGGCGTGGCGAGCTTCTCCAGGTATTCCTGCGGCATGGTTTTGTCGGTCAGGCCGGTCAGCAGGAACTCGCTTCTATCCGTACCCTCCGGCACAATATGCAAGTTGTAACCCATGCTCAGCATCAAGCGAGCAGTTTCTCGCTCGGCCCCTTCGCCGGCAGTGAAAAATGATATAAATAGGGCCACCGCTACGGCCACAGCCAAGACGCTGAGAAGAAAAGTAGCCTTTCGATGCAGAATTTCTCGCAAGATTAATCCGCCTAAGGCTGGCGGATAAAGGCCCGGCGTGGTCATAAATTCCTTCTCGCTCGAAACACGATGAACAGGCCAATGCCTACGGATAAAACTGTCAAACCTGCCACGATGGACCCTACAAAGCGTACAGCGTTTAGCATATAGCGTTCAGTTTTTCCTGTCCGCTCCACGCTGTACGCTATCCGCTGCTCACCCGGACCCGCCTGGTCATTGGTTTGCGGCTCCACAACTATTTCCTGGTAGCCAAGTGGCACGCCAGGGTATGAAGAATTTCCTCTTCCAACTATCCAGCTAATCTCGGTCTTTACTATCGGGTTTTCAGGGTCGAATCCCAAATTTTCCGCTGCTTGGGCTTGCAGATTTTCGTCCCATCTGGCAGGCAGCATTGTGCCCTGCAGCCATCGCTGGTCCAGGTCACATTCGCAGTCCTCGCCGATCACAAAAAGAACCGCAGTTAGGTTATCTTGCGTTATTTGCTCGCCCTTGAACATTGGCCCGATCCATCGCGCTCTTCCATAGAGCACCGCTGCGTGCGGCTGATCAAGTTTGTCCTTTAGCCCGTGAGATAATAGAGCAGGGTCCATCATAGCTCGTTGTGTTGTTATCTCATGGGCTGAATCCAGACCCAGACTCCAAAGCAGAATCTTTTCCCGCGGCAGCGATTCTTGACTTACCTCGACAAGTACGGGCGGATGAGCGATGGGCTTGGGCAAGTATTGCATTTGCGAGGCTACTTGCTCAATGGCTGCGCCAGCAGCTTCTTTTGCCTTTTTATTCTGCTGGGCATCTGCTGCCTCAATCAGAAGCACAACGCCGTATGCCTTGATAACTTGCTGGAGAATTTCCTGGCGTTTTGGCGAAGCTAAAATATCATCAAGCGCCGATCTGACCGTTTGCTCGAAAGGTTCGGCCGGCTTGGTCACGTCCACAGGCAGTGACTGTCCATCAGGTGAGACAAGAACCGCCGAGGGGAAAGTATGTATCTGCTCCGAGTGAACATATTTTATCGCCGGATGCTCGTTCTGTTGATTCACATCAACAATTTCGAATTGTATATTGCTATCTAGCAGCGATGCGTACGATATTTGCTCAAAGGTCGAGGTAACTTCTGCGGGCGTGTTTTGGTCTACAAAGCCGTATAAATGGTACTGCTCAATGCGGAGGTCGACAAAGCCAACCTCGCGGACATTGTATCTGCAGGCAAAGGCTGCAAACGGATGGACAGCCCAGCAGATACAGGCCGCCACCATCAATTTTGATATTTTCTGCATCATCGACCGAAGCATAAGACTTTTCCATCCTCAAGTGAGACTATTACCCGGCCATCGTGGTCGACGGCTACGCCCCAGGGAACCGGCGCCCCGCACCAATTGTCCACCAACGCGGGTTGATCCGAAGCCCGGCAGGAAACCTCCGGCGTGACCTCAATTGGTGCGGGGTGCGACCATAGTATCTTGCCATCCTCAAGATTTAGGGCAACTATTTGGCTCTTGGTAGCAACCAATACGGCATTGCTGCAAACCGCCCAAGCGACACTATCTTTACAGTCGTAGCTCCACAGCGGCTGGTCTTTTAGCCCCCGCTTTTCGGCGGGGGTACCCCTGCCAATGGCCAGGGCTAAAAGAGCGGGAAGTGACGCGCGGTCGATGTGAGCAAAGCACATAACTTTGCTACTATACTGGCTGCTCGTCCAGACAATATCACGTTCGCCCATCGAGGCCAGAAAAACTTTGTTGAAGACGGTATCATCGTACACCTCATATTTTGGGTGGGCATAGAAAGGACGGCCTTCGGCGACGACCTTGTCTGCGAGCAGCGAAAGTTCCCAGCCGCGTGGACTGGTTGATTCACATCTTGCCAGCGGTGCCGGGTCGTTAAGACACTTACCATCACTGGCATCATAGACAGCCGGCGAGATAGAAGTGCCGCTGGCCAGGTATAGCTTGCCGTCATAAAGTAGCTGATGTCCCTGCACGCTCACGCCGGTACGGGCCTGCCGGTCGAGATGCCCGGATGTATTGTTTTGCCATTTTATTTTGCCTGTTATAGCATCGAGCGCGTACACGTAGGTGCCATCGTAATTAACAATGCCAGCAGCCACGTATGCAATCCCATCATCGACAAGCACTCCGCTTGCAGCCGGCCAGGTGGAAAGCAATTGGCCATACACAGGTATCAGGCGTTCAGCGGGAGCCGCACGGAAGCGCCACAGCAGTCGGCCTGTCTTGGCCTCGAAGCAATAGACCCATCCGTCGCCGGAGCCGACCAGTGCCCGGCCTTTCCAGATAGTTGGAGGAAAGCGGACCGCCCCACCGGTGTAGGCTTTCCATTTTTCCTGGCCCATTGCTACATCCAGTGCTCTTACGATACCATCAAGGCCGCTGACAAATACAAGGCCGCCAACTGCAACCGGTGCGGTCGGAAGCGAGGCGCCCGTTGGGACGTTCGCTTCGGGAGTAAACTGCCACAGCAGACTGCTTTTATCTGGAACACGTGCGGTTGTGGTTGTGCTACCGATATTGTCCGCCCGAAATGTGGGCCAATCAGCCGGTGACTGAGGCAAATCTGCGATCTTAGTCAAATCATCGGCGAATTTTTCCAGGCGCTTTTCTTCGGTGGCTTGTGGGCTGAAGTCGAAATCTCCAGCCGGTCCAAGACAGGTGACACCGTATAGCGTCAGTTGGCAGTCACAAACCGATGGCCACCAGTACAGCAAACCGTTGGCGATGGTGACGCCATCGTGACAGGGTGGGCGCATCGCCGAAATCCACTGCGGACGTCTGGTGGCTAAATCCAGGCGCACCGAGCCATCCTGAGCACGGAAAAATATAGCGTCGGCAGAACCGGTCGGCCGAGTACAGGCCCTACGAGCCTTATCGATCTCCGCCAGCACCTGCCCGGTAAGGGCGGCGAATTTTACGCTTGGGTGCTTGTTGATCTGCCCGCTAATGCCGTATAACTCATCCTCTCGCAGGACCAGTTGAAAGTTGCTGTAAGAATTCTCCCACAGAATGCTGCCGTCTTCGGCTGAGACCGCGAGAAGTTTGCCAATGGGTGGGCCGGCAAAATACAACGCCTTGTCGCTACACTTTAGATAGCAGGTAGTTCGCCAGTTGGTGCGCCAATCCTGCCGATTCAAATATGTCCCCAATGACGCGAAAAGTTCCGGGGCATTATCCGGAGTTTTTCGCCAGATAATATTTCCTGTTTTTGCATCCAGGCAGGCTAAATATCCTCCAAATCTGAAGATATAAACACGCCCGTTTTTGGGCCCCCCCTTAGGGGGAATGCTCATACATATAGCCCGACCATCGACCGGCTCATCTTCTTGGTGGTGCCAGAGGACTTTTTTTGTCTTTGGGTCGATGGCAAGCACATTTCGGCCAAATCCCCATGGATGCTCGGGCTGATTGAAGCCTTCGGATATCGGGTCCCAGGGCCAGCCGTGCTTGTCTCGGCCCCATTTCTTGGTTGGGTCTCTTTGTTCCTGGTCTCCGATCAGGGCATAAAGTATACCATCTTCCAGAGCCATCCATTTCCAGAATGTTCCGCCGGCAATCTCTACGGGCGGCACAATCTCGTCTTTGAGTTGGCCGGTTGCGGCGTCAATGAGTTTGCAGGATTTATCATCGCCGACATACAGCGTTGTAGGTGTCGCGATCATTGTATTGCGGTGGATCATTACGCCCTCGGCCAGGTCCCGCTGCCAGAGGATTGTGCCGTTATAGCCGTTGAATGCCACGAGCTTATTGAGGTAGGGCTCTTCCCGTACCTTGAAAGCCACGTGGCCGAATGCCTTAAAGACTCTGCCTGCTGAAGCCACCGCAACCTGAGGCACCGGCGCGTAGCGAGGCTCAGCCAAAAACTGCGTCAGATATGGCGCGATGATGACCCGGTCCTGCGATTGCGGATTATTGTCCGGGCCGTGATATGGGTGACTCCAGTCATCTATGCCTTTCGGAAATGGCTTGGTCAGAATAGCGCGTCCCAGCAAGGCCTTTCCTTGTGGGCGCAACACCCGAAGTGCCTCAGCTTGTGGAATCTCTGTGCGTGCGCTGCCTACAGCCACCAGGGCATCGGCCAGATTGTCTGCCAAGTGCAGCTTCGTCAGGTCGCCCTTCTCGATGAAGATTCGCGTTCCATACAGACCTGCCTGGTCAACCATCTGCCGGGCTCTTTCCACATCCTGGCCGCGCGGTAACTGGATATAGATCAGCAACTGTGTTTGTTTGGCAAGCTCAAGCGCCAGTTCACACTTGGTGTCACCTAAGACCACGCAAATCCCGCGTCTGACGCCAATCTGGTCAAGTATCTGCTCGGACGCCCCCGCCGGTTTGCTTAGCGAACGCGAGGCAGCGGGGGCGAACGGCTGAGACATCAGCAAGCAAGCCACACCAATCAATAAGGTAACTCTGGTCTTTGTCATTTTTGTCCCCTTCGATAACCATTGGAATTTAGAATGCACAATTGAGAATTTTACTTTCTCCATTCTTAATTCTCAATTCTAAATTCCTTCTAAATTTTTTCTGCGGCGACATCCTAATTACTACTACAGCGCAATGTAATATCGAAAAGTTGTCTTTTCTTTGGTAAAATCCTAAACACGAAATCCGAAATTCGAAACAATATCGAATTTTCAAAATACGAATTCTCAAAACAAAAACCTTGATGCAG
>Ga0315312_1000594_pt1 | contig 38892 bp, 36 predicted proteins | sample TDP7_MG_FD_203629 | JGI IMG/M metagenome (GOLD analysis project Ga0315312, IMG submission 203629) | Freshwater sediment microbial communities from Lake Towuti, South Sulawesi, Indonesia - TDP7 | ecosystem: Environmental > Aquatic > Freshwater > Lake > Sediment | place: Indonesia: South Sulawesi... | reverse complement strand
ATTACTATACTGGTATGGGTATAAGCTCCGGGATTAATAATCATTGCTTGGGCCCAGTTACGGGACTGGTGGATAAAATCCACGATCTCCCCTTCGTGGTTAGATTGCAGAATCCGCAGCTCCACTTTTTTCTCCTCGGCCATCTTCTGGAGAGCAGCATTAATTTCCTCTAGAGTTAGATTCCCGTAAATTTCCGGTTCTCTTTCTCCTAACAAATTCAGATTGGGACCGTGAATTACAGCAATTCTTTTCATAAGATCTCGAAAAATGTATAATGCACGGTAAATCTACACCGTGCATTATAGCAAAAATTAATAGCTTAGAAAAGGCCTAACTAAAATCCTAAAGGGATAGTTCGGCCGCTAATTTGGGAATGGAACGTTTTATCTCAAAGCGGGCCCTTCCTAAATTGCCATCCGGGGAAAGCGCCAGGCTTAAATAGTAATCCGAACTCACTCTCTTTATTACTACCATCAATTTTTCAGAAATAAGTAGTAACTCTTCCACATCCCCTGCTTCCAGATTTTTCGCTGCCTTCTCCGCGGTTCGTAGCATAGTAGCAAATTCTACTTCCGCTGCCGTGACCTGAAAACTGGGATCTTTATTCACACTGGCCACTCCTACTCCATCCAGTCCGCATAGAGTGCAAGCAATGGCACCATCTACATTGGCCAGAATTTCTTGTAATCGGTCGTCAAGATTCACATTAATACCCTTTCCTGATTAAAAATTCAAGGCAACTCACTCAATTTCTCCAGCGCTTTTACTGCATCTTCCAGTTTCAACCTTAATAATCCCAAATTAACCTGGGCGGAGGTAATAGTTATGAGAGAGCCTGTTTTCATGTTAGAAAGTAAAATAGTACCTTCCTGGGTCTCAATCAAGCAGCGAAGTAAATACCCTCCATCCAGCTCCCCCACGTATCTCTGAGCAAGGTTGAGTGCGGAAACTGACCAAGCTGCCAGAATATCCACATCTACCGGGGAATTTAACTGGCTGGTGATGACTAACCCGTCTTTACTCACCACCACATTCCCCAGTACTCCCTCAATTCGACTCAATTCCTGAAGGATTTGCTCCAACAATTCTCACCTCATGATTTTCCTTTCGGGGTTAGTAGTTCCTTAATGCGGCAGATTTCCAGTCGGACCCAACCCAGACGAACATCGGGACCGGTTAGTACCACCATTAAATCTTCTCCGGCTGAAGAAAGGAAAATCTTTTCCTGGGAGGTCTCTAACAAAGTATATTTTACTTCTTTCCCACCCACCAGCTTGCCTAATTGCTCCGCCAGACGCAAAATCTCGCCCGGATTCCCTTCCTTTAAACCCGAAACACCCTCTCCCCGGAAGAACTGTGCTTTCACCTCACCATCCTTTCCTATTATCACCGTTGCTCTCACTCCCTGAATACTGGCCAGTTTTCTTACCATCTCCAGCAAGGAGGCTTCGGCACCCTCCGCACCGATAAAAGTCTCTTCCCTTACAGGAATAACTACTTCCTTTTCCAGGGAAGGAGCCTCTTCTTTCGGCATCACTATCTTTTCTTCCAGGATCGTCTCCGGTGGCGAAACTACTTTTTCCTCTGATTCTTCCGTCCGTAACCTCTCCAGCCAGCGACGTAACCGGTCTACCGACTCCTCCGCCTCTGAGGGAGGCGCTCCTGTCACTATTTCCTCTTTAGAATAGGGAGCTTCCTCTTGGGGTGGCGCTTCGGTAACAATTTTTTCTTCGGGGACTTCTTCCTCGGCGAAGGTAGATTCTACCAACTTCTCTTCCTCAGAAACTTGCTGAGATAATAACTCCTCCAGTTTTGCCCGAGCCACAGAATTATTGGGATCCTCTTTTAGAATACGACGGTAAATCTGGATAGCTTCCTGATGAAGTCCCTGTTTCAAATAAATTTCCGCTAGGGTAAGCGTGGCAAATTCTGGAGAGGTAGAATCCGAGGGAGGAGAAGTCTCTTCTGCTTTTCCGGTTGCCATCTCCTTTTCTTCTGGCTTTTCCGTCACTAACTCCTTTTCTCCAAAAACCTTTTCTACTTCTTCACGAAAAGAAATCGAAGGATGAAAACGTTCTTTTTCTCTTTCTAGTGAAGAAAGATCCTCCAGAGAAAAAGAGGGAGTATAAGTTGGAATCTCCGGTTCCTTTACCGATTCCGAAGGGATCTCCCTAGTTTCAGGGACTGCTTTCTCCGGAGATTTTCTCTCGGCAGCAAGCGTTGCCAACCGCGTATTTACCTCCGCCAAGCCTTCCCGGGCAGTGGCATTTTCGGGATCAATAGAAAGAACTTTTTCATATTCCTCTTTTGCTTGTACGTATTCACTTTCTTCCAAATATATTTCTGCCAGGAGATTCCTTACTAAAACGTGATCGGGATTTACTTCCAGAACTTTGAGCAATTCTGCCTTGGCTTCGGCAAACATATTCTTCTGCCGGTAAGCTCGTCCTAATACCAGCCGCGCACTGACATAATCAGGATGAATATGTAATCCCTGCAGACAGGTCTCCACCGCTTCGTCCAGCATATTATGTCGACGATAAGCATCAGCAAGCTGGGCAAAAACCAGAGAATGCGGATCGCGGGCTAATCTACGAGAGTACTCTTCAATTTCGGGGGGAAGCAAGGATTCGTTGGCCAATTTCCTACTCCTTCATTCCATTTGTTGGATAAGTAATTCGCGTATTATATCTAATGAAACTTCACGTGAAATTATAGCATGCCCAATACCCTTTGTCAAGACAAATTGAATTTCTCCAGAGATTACCTTCTTATCATATTCTATGGTCTTTAGCAAGGAATCCACTTCCACTTTCGGTAATTGCACTGGCAAACCAAAATCTTTCAACAAGGAAACTAATCGCTTTTGCTCTTCCTCTTTCATGAGTCCTAAACGCACGGATAGCTGGGAGGCGAACACCATTCCCAATGCCACCGCTTCACCATGACTGTAACCACGATAGGCAGCAACTGTTTCCAGAGCGTGCCCCAGAGTGTGTCCATAATTAAGAATGGTGCGCACACCAATTTCTTCCTTCTCATCTTTTTCTACAAAATCGGCCTTGATCTCACAGCACCGCGTTACTACCTGACCGATGACCGCCGGGTTACGATTCTGAATCAGAAAACGATGTTGCTCCAGATACTCAAAAAAAGACCTATCGGCAATCAGTCCGTACTTAACTACTTCTGCCAGTCCAGCAATAAATTCCCGGAGGGGAAGGGTAGAAAGAAAATCTAGTTCCACAAAGACCAGCCGCGGCTGATAAAAACACCCGATGAGATTTTTGCCCCGGGGATGATCAACCGCCATCTTCCCTCCGATGGAGCTATCCACCTGGGCCAGTAAAGTAGTGGGAATTTGCAGGAAGGGAACACCCCGGAGAAAAGTGCCGGCTACAAATCCTGCCAGATCACCGATGACTCCTCCCCCTAAAGCTAAAATGGGGGAGCGACGATCCATTTTCCGGGCAATGAGTTCGTCATAAATACCGGTGGCGGTAGCTAAGGATTTATAATCTTCCCCTTCCGGAACGGAGATGAGGAAAGGTCGGTAACCGTGCTCCCTCAGAACTGCCATCACCCGATTACCGTGGAGATTACTCACCCGGGAATCAGTGATTAATGCCACATTTTTTCCCAGTGTCAATTCCTGCATCAATTTCCCCAGCAAGGGGAGGTGATGATAATCAATAAAAATCCGGTAGCTATTTTTACCCAGATTTACCGTAACAATTTCCATAAATTTTCAGTTCCTTCTCCCAAAAAATAGGGACAGCGCCCATTTTTCCCAGATAACCGGATAGCCGAGAGACAAAGACCATTCCCAATGATACCGCTTCTCCGTGATAGTAACCTTGATAAGCAGCCACTGTTTGCAGCGCATGCCCCAGTGTGTGTCCGTAATTAAGCACGGTGCGAATACCAATTTCTTCCCTTTCATCCTTTTCTACAAATTTGGCCTTGATCTCACAACACCACTTTACTACCTGACCGATGACCGCCAGGTTACGCTCACTGCAAAAATGGGCGCTGTCCCTATTTTAATTTTTCTTCCAACAGTGAAAAATAAATTTCCTCCAGTTGCTCAACCATCTGATTAATATCAAAGGAAGAGTCCAGCAATTTCCTTCCCTGGGCTCCCATCTTTTTTGCCCGTCGGGGATGGGAAACCAATTCCATGATCTTTTCCGCCAGTTTTTCCGGTTGACCAGGAGGGACCAGATAACCGTTGGCTCCCTCTACAATCACCTCCCGGGCTCCGTCTACCGCCGTAGCTACAATTGGTTTTCCTGCCGCCATGGCCTGCAGAAAAACTCGGGGCAAGCCTTCCCAGAGGGAGGAAAGAACCAGAATATCAATACTGGCCAGAATTTCGGGAATATCGTGTCGCCATCCGGTTAAAACTACCCGGGAGTTAAGATTCCCTTCCCCTATTAGGGATTCTATTTGCGGACGAAGAATTCCGTCTCCTACCAATAAAAAGTTCACGGGGGAGGAATAGCGGTTAACTATTTTTGCTGCCCGGATAAAGTCCAGTGGAGCCTTCTGCGGTTTAAAACAAGCTATCATTCCCACCAGTGGTATCCGCGGATCGATTCCCAGTTCTTGCCGTTTCTGGCGAGGGTCAACTTCCGAATGACTGAATTTATCAATTTCAATTCCACAGCGAACCAGTTGGTACTGATGAAGTTGTCCAATTCTTTCCCTTAATCCCTTTTCAATGTCAGTGGTGGAAACAACAATCAGACGGTCGGTAAATTTTGCTGCCAGGCGCTCTAACATTATATAAAATTTTCTTTCCCATGGAGGCTGGTAATCATTGAAGCTCCAGCCGTGAATGGTATGAATAATAACCGGAATCCCGGCCAATTTTGCAGCTAGCCGCCCAATGATCCCCGCCTTGGAACTGTGAGTATGAAGCAAATCGATTTTCATTTCGCGTAATATTTCCACTAAATGCATAAAGGTGGCAAAATCATAATGAAGGCGGATAGGATGCTTTAATTCTGGAAGCAGAATAACTTGTGTTCGGGGAATCTGGCGGGCTTCCTCCGCCAGCAATCCATCGGTGCCGGAAATCAGGAAGACCTGGAAGCGGTCGCGATCAAAATTTTTCACCGCATAAAGGGTGCTCTGTTGGGCTCCTCCCAATTCCAGTTTGGTTATGAAGTGTAATAGGTTAAATTTGCGCACGAATTTCTTCTGCGGTCTCCTTCCCTTGATAAATAGCATCCTCCATGGATGAATATTCCCATCGACCGTATCGCCCGATGGAATAAATACCGTTCTTTCGGAGAAAATCGTGAATACCATCCAGATTTTCCTGTCGATTACGATCGTAAAGAACATAGGCGGGACTCAATACCAGACACTTTTGCATAATAATTTCCCTTTCATCCGGTAAGATGCCGGTTTTCTGCAAATCCTTCCGCACCTTCCGCTGTAACAATTCCTTATCTACTTCTCCCGATACAGTAATTTCCACGGAAATAAGGCTGGTTCCCGGAGGAACTAGCCAGGAAGAGAGATAGTGGGGAAAACCCACCCGGTAAAAACTAATTTCCTCCTCAGGAAAATAAATCCAGTGATAATTATTCTTAGCCTCTCCCTGATAGCCGAAGTTGAAATTATAGACGGTCACTGACTTCAATTTCGCTGCTTTCCCCTTTATCCCCCGGGGAGCATCTTCTATCCGGCGAATGAAATCGGGCAAGGGGATGGTAGAAATTAGTATCCGGTAATTAATTATTTCCCCATTTTGGAAATAAAGTTGCTTTCGGGAAAAATTAACTCTCGTTAGTTGCCAGTTCAGATTTACTTGCCGGATATGAGATTGAAATGCTCGGGCCAGAGCTTCAATTCCTCCCTTCTGGGGATAAGCAAATTCTTTATGGTAACCAAAAGACTGCCGCGAGGGAGAAATGGCACCCGCTACCACTTCCTCCACCGTGGGACAGGGAATAAATTTCTCCGCCCATTCGCGGGTCAATTGGGAAAGAGAAGTCTGATAAAGTTTGCGATTATAAGGAAGAAAAAAATGCCTGCAAAAACCTTCTCCAAACTGATACTTTAACCATCCCTCCAGGTCGTAGGGGGGGGCGGAATTATTTCTCTGGCTGTAAGCCTTTACCCATCCCACCAAACAATCTTGAATTACCTCGGAAGGTAAAGCATAAATATTGGCTTGAAAAGGGTAAGGAAGATAGCGCTGGTGGGAATAAACTCCTGCCCGTCTCTGATGCCAGACGATATTTCCCTTTAGAAGTTGGCTAACCAGTTGCTTTACTGCCGATCGGGAGAAATGCAGTAGATGACCGGCGTAATCAAAGGTAAATTTACCTTCCTTTTCTGACCGGCAAAGACCACCCACCCGGGAATTTTGCTCATAAATTTGATAGGACAAATCCTTTCCCAGATAATAAGCAGTACTAAGACCTGTTAGACCAGCTCCGATAATAACTACTTCGGACAAAAATTTCCTCCTGCTATTTAACTTCCACTCGGGCAAGAATATTTCCTACCATCAGTGAGATCATGACTATCAGGGCATAAATCAATACCGCCCACTGGAATTTTACCCGGGTAATCAAGTAGGCAATAAATCCCAGAAGAATGCACAGACCATGAATCAGCCGCACTACATTATCCCGACTCAAACCCAGGCCTTGAAGCCGCAAGGCAAAATGATCATTGCTACCGCGAAAAATAGATTTCCCCCGCAAAGCCCGCAACGTGGTCACTAATATCATATCGTAAAGCGGAATCCCTAAAATGAGTATCGGAGAAAGAAGAGCAATATTATTTACACGAGTATAACTTTCTCCAATAGCCAAGGCAGCCAATAAATAGCCAATAGACAAACTTCCAGCGTCTCCCATGAAAATTTTTGCCGGTCGGTAATTATATTTAAGAAACCCTAATGTAGCCCCCGCCAGGGTTAGAGAGGCGAAATTCACAAAAGGTTGCTCACCAGGCAGAGCAATAAAGTAAAAAGTAAGGGCGGCAATGGCAGCGATCCCTGCCGAAAGTCCGTCCATGATATCTACAAAATTAAGGGCATTAGTAACTCCCACCACCCACAAAACGCTGATTACCGCACTGAGAACAGGCTGGGTAATAAATTCAATTCTGATCCCTGAAAATACTAAAACCAGAGCCGCTCCTGTCTCCACAATAAGTTTTACCGAAGGAGAAAGATCTTTAAGGTCATCCACTAATCCCAGAATCATAATTAATGTTCCCCCTACCAGAAGAGCGTAAATCCGGGAATCATCCAGCTTACGAGTAAAGATGGCAGGTAGAAGTCCTAATAGAAATCCCAAATAAATAGCTACCCCACCTAAGTAGGGAACCGGGAGACGATGGGATTTCAGGGAGGTGCGCGGGTAATCGAGAATTTTCCATTTTAAGGCAATTTTACGCATTAACGGGGTAAGCGAATAAGTAACAGCAAAAGCTAAACCTAAACTAACTATCCAGATCATAAGTCCTCACGCTAATTTTTTGGTTTTACAAAATTAAGTTTATCATAAAGTTGACGGGAATCAAATTCCAGCAGCTTTTTCTCGTATTGCGTAACCGGAACCAAGTTTTTTTCCAATATTTCATGGGCCTGAAGATATTGTTTCTTCGCCACTTCCAATTCCCCCATTTCCTGGTATATCACACCTAAATAGTAATGAGCCGCCAAATAATTAGGTTCTATATTAACCAGTTTCTCTAGTTCCTGTCGGGCTTGCTGCTGGTAGTTATTCTCGTAATATATGCGGGCCAGATCCAGGCGAATAAAGGGTTGATAAGGCTGATATCTAAGAGCAGTTTGACGAAGAGAGATTGCCTTTTCCAGCAACTGGGGATGAGATATACGACGGTAAATTTGGTAATAGAAAATTCCCAGTTGCTGATAGTATCCACCTACCCGGGGGTTAAGGTTAATGGCTTCCTCAAGTTCACGGATGGCAGAAGTAGCCTGATTCAAATTCCCCCGGGAAAGATACTGAGCCCAGTAAACTAGTCCTAAGTTGGCATGGTAAATACTATTTAAAGAATTCCAGCTTATAGCTCGCCGGTAAATTTTCACCGCCTCCTCCATTTTCCCCTGCTGAAAAGCTCGCTCTCCACGAACCAGCAGACGGGAAGCCAGCATAGGGCGAACCATTACCATACCGATTACTAAAGTAATAATAACCAGGAGAATATAATAGATTTTCTTTACTGAAAAATGTATTCTAACTTCTCTCACTCTTTCCGATTGCCGCAATCCAATAGCTCCCAGGACGCTAACGGTGTAGCCGATAGCGGGGATATGGAGATTAAAATCTAAGAAGCTGTGAACAAAAACTGCTGCCAAGGAAGATAGAATTCCCAGTTGAACCGCAGAAGAAAATCCGGGAGCACTTTTCTTCCAGGTTTGAAAAGCATCCCGGGCAAAAATGAAAATTAGGGCGAGAAAGAGTAGTAATCCTGGTATTCCCAATTCCGCTCCTATCTGCAAATATTCATTGTGGGCCATAGAAGAACGCTTCCCAAATCGGGCCAGAGTTCCCTCTACCGGAAAATTATAAGCATCAAAGACGTAATCATAACTACCCAGCCCCCATCCCCAGGGACGGTTAACTATCATCTTCCAAGAACTGAACCAGATAGGAAAACGTTTATAGGCATAAACATCCCCTTTCGTTCCTTCCAGCAGTCGCTGCATAAACGGATTGGGCACCAGAAAAAAAAGAACTAAAATTAACAATAGCACCAGGACCCCTTTTTTCTTTCCCCGGAAATAGCTTCCCGCGGTTAGCACTATTAATGCTACCAGGAAAATCAATCCCCCTGCTCGGGAGGCGGTAAGAAAGAGACTTCCCAGCATGAATCCGGTAACCAGAATTAGCACCACTTTTCCCTTTAAGGAGAGGCGGAAATTAAATATTAGAGAAAGGCTGAGAGAAATCCCTATCACCAGATAGCAGGCTAAGAAATTAGGATTGAAAAAAGTCCCCGGAACCCGAACAATTCCTCTTCCTCGCTGATAGTAACTGTACCAGGCCTGAGAGCTGGCCAGAGCAATGAGTAAAAAAATGAAGAGGGCTATTTCATTATCCTTTTCTATCCGGGAAAGGACAAGGTAAAATGTTAGTATCTGGCAAATCATTAAACCCCAATCACTTAAACTGACATAGCGATATACGGAAAAAAAAGTAGACAACAAAGACCATCCGGCAAGTAGCAGCAGGGGTAAATCCAGGGAGGTGCGCCGCCAGCGAATTTCTCCTTCTCGCAGAAACTTTGCCACCAGAAGAGCCAGTAATAATAATATTAGAAACTGAGAACTATAAATAATTTCCTCCTCCGCTCCTCCGGAAAAGAAAGGAACCAAAAACAGCAATCCCAGTAGTCCTATTAGAATTATCTTATCAATGGCTCTTGCCGGCATCCTTATTTCCTTTTAAGAACCTTAGTCGAGAAGCTCCATAACCAGCCACCATATCCTCCGGATCCAGGCTCAGAGCTTGCTCATACTCTTGAAGGGCCTGGTCCCCCAGAGCTTCGTAAGCCTGCCCGAGACTGGTATGATATTTTCCCAGAGTAGGATAATTCTCCACTGTCTTTTGAAATTCTATTAAGGCAGAAAAAAGATTCCTCTGACGCCAGTAAAGCCAGCCCAGAACATGATGAAATGAAGCTACTGTTGGCTCCAGGTGGACGGCTCTCTGATAACAAATAATAGCTTTTGAAAGCCAGTTTTCTTTTTCTTTCTTCACCGCTTTACGATTGTAAGCGGAACCTAAATAGGCCAGAGCACTTGCCTGAATGGGCATAAATTTAATGGAAAGTTCCAGTTGAGAAATGGAGTAATCAATATCAACATCAAAAAAAATTTCACCCCGCTGGAAGTAATGTTGGGAAAGGTAATCCAGTGCTGACCAGATAATCAGACTCAGAATTAATACCATCACGATAATATTTTTCACCCAGCGGCCTATTCCATTTTGCCACCCATATTTTTCCTCGGGAACATCTGAAAGTTTACCTTTCCCGCTTTTCGAAATTTCCTCTCCGGTTCCCAAAACTACCTCTTCTCGGTGAGAATGGAAAATCAGTAACCCAGCAATAATCCACCAGGTGATGGCTATTTCGGGTATATAGGAATCAAAATCCAGCAGATTATGGAGCAGGAAAAAAAGAAGGGAACCAAAAAAACCAACTTCCAGCCATGGAGAACCGTTTTCCTTCCAGTTATTTTGAAACAAAATTTTCTTTATCCGACGGGTGTTTGGTAAAATAAGAAAATACAAAAATGCCATAAATATGCCCAGTCCTAAGATACCGGTCTCGGCGGCTAACTGCAGAAACCAGTTGTGGGCATAACGAACTTCATTGGCCTGGAGAAATTTATAGCGGGGATAAATTAAGGCAAAACTCCCAAATCCTTTCCCCAGCAAAGGATAATCCCGGATAATTTTTAGAGTGCTTAGCCAGTTAAGAATCCGTAATCGCGCCGCTCCTTCGCCAAAATTTTCTCCCCCCGGCCATCCCCTCTTTCCCAATAATCCTCCTCCTATTAGGACCAGAAATAAAAGAATTATTATTAATAACAGCCATCGCTTCCGACTTTTCCAACGGAGAAAAATAATCAATAATCCCGTTAGAACAAGGAGTGATAAAACAAGCCACCCGCCCATACTGTAAGTGAAGAAGAAACATAGAATAATTACCAAAAGACCGGCCAGGATTAACCAGCGTCGCCAGGAAGAAGTTTGTAAAATCAGTGCTCCTCCCAGAGGAATCACCATCCCCAGATAGCCGGCCAAACTGCTGGGCAAAACAAAAGTGGAAAAAACTCTTCCCGAGGCCAGGCGGCCTCTCATATCTCCTAACTCTTCGAGAGTTAATCTCTGAGTCTCCAGATACTTAAAGGTTTCAGCAAAACCCCATCCTCGTTGATAAAGTCCGTAAAGAGCTATTATAACTCCCGTAAAAAAAATTGCCCAGGCAAATTTTCGCTGGGCATCTCCCCCCAGAGAGGAATGGGACACCAATAAAAGAATGGTGACTCCGGAGAGCATTTTAAAGCCTTCGTATAAAAAATGATAACGGGAAGGGGTCGCAAAAAAGGAGAAAATAGCCAGAAGGAAAAATACCAATAGAAATTTTTCTGCCTTAGTTAAACGATGAGGTTTATTCTCCTGCCACCACTGCAAAAGCCATAGGGCTACTAAGAACTGGACAAAGGTCAAACTCCATGGGTAGATAGTTCCGGAAACCAGGGGGGTAAAGACCAGAAGAAAGATGATAAAAAAACGAGGCCAACTAAAATTTCCTCTTCTTACCACTTTTCCTTTCCCCAAGTCTGCCCTCCTGAGATAAGAGTTTATCCTTTCTTACGTAAACGCCAATATTGGTAAATAATGAAGCTGAAAAAGAGCGTAATTCCGACTATCAGATGGGTCCGCTGATTAGATATAAATCCGTAAACCATTATTCCCACAATAATCAGAACCAGAAGGGTGCGTGGATTCAAAGCGCGGATATTCGGTCCCCGGGAAGGGGTTACTGTGGAGGGAGTGAATTGGAACTGGCTAAGGGCGTGGATTTTCTTTAAACTTTCTTCTATCTCCCGGTTAGCAGGAGTTTTCTCCAGTAGAGAGCGGAATTCCTGAGCAGCTTGCGCCAGCAAATCTTTTTTCAGACAGAGATTGATAAATTTGCCATGGTAACAGTCCTTACTTGGTTCCAGACGTATAGCCTGCCGGAATTCCTCCAGTGCCAGATCGGAAAAGTGAGTGGTAGTTTCACGTTCACTCTGCCGTTCGTAAAGAAGACCCAACCGATAGTGCAGATCCGGCCAGGAAGGCAACAACTTAATAGCTTTCCGGTATTCTTCAATAGCGGCAATAATCTTCCCCTCTTTTTCGTAAAGTTCTGCTCGTCGGACATGTTCCTGCCCATCATCAGCCTCCTCTATAAGCACTGCCCCGCAATGCTGGCAAATAAGAGCTTCGGGAATGTTTTCTTTTCCGCACCGCATACATCTTCCTCTATCTTTTCCCTTTCTATCCACCGATTCCATTTTTTGTTCTCCCGGCCCTCCTTATTTATTTCTTTGTGAGCATATTTCTTTGCGAGCAGGATCAAGTTATCCCTCTTTCTTTCAGAAAAGAAAATATTTCTTCCACCACCTCCTCTATCGTCCTACCGGTTGTATCTATTAGGTAATCTGCCTTCTGATAATAAGGTTGGCGTTTCCCCAGAAGTTCTTCCACCTTCTGCCGCCGATCGCCTCCCTCTAACAGGGGACGATCCTCCTTACCTTCCAGCCGTTGAAAAATTACTTCCGGAGAAGCCGTAAGAGCAATCAGAATCCCATTACTCTTGAGATTCTGAACATTTCTTTCTCGCAGCATTACTCCTCCCCCGGTAGAAATAACTCCTCCTTTCTCTCGGGAAACTCGGGCTACCATTTTTGCTTCCAGTTCCCGGAAGTAGGATTCCCCATGACGAGAAAATATTTCGGGAATTGTCATATGAACTTCCTCTTCAATCAGGTTATCCAGGTCCTGAAATTTTCTTCCCAGTATTTCCGCCAGTCTTTGACCCACTACCGTCTTTCCGGTTCCCATAAATCCTACTAATACAATATTAAAATCCTTGGTTAAAGGTATATTAGCCATAAATTAAAAAGAGTTCACATAATCCTGATAGGCTTGGTAATTTCGCTTCATCTCTTCCAGGCTATCTCCACCAAATTTTTCTCGCATGGCTCCAGCAATCACTAACGCCACCATTGCTTCTCCCACCACCGCCGCTGCTGGAACAGCACAGATATCCGCTCGTTCATAATCGGCGCGGGTGACTTCCCGGGTAACAATATCCACTGAAGGCAGGGGATGACCGAGAGTAGGAATAGGCTTCATAGCCGCTCGCACGATCAAGGGCTCCCCGTTGGTAACCCCTCCTTCCATTCCTCCCGCACGGTTGGTGGGCCGGTAATAACGCCTTTTCTCCGGGGAGTAAAGAATAATATCGTGAACCTGGGAACCAAATTCAGCGGCAGCAGCAAATCCCATCCCCATCTCCACTCCTTTAATTCCCGGAATGCTCATCAGAGCCCCCGCTAAAAGGCCATCCAGACGAAGATCCCACTGGCTATAGCTTCCCAGACCCACGGGAAGATTCATAGCGCGCACTTCGAAAATCCCTCCCAGGGTTTCTCCTTTTCCCCGTGCGGTATCAATCAATGCCATCATTTTTTCTTCGGCCTCCGGCTCTCCGCAGCGCAGAGGAGACTCTTCCACCCTCCGGAAAAATTCTTCAGAGGGATTTTCCTGGGGTTCTACTCTCACCGGCCCGATGGCTACTACCTGGCTAATTATCCGGATGTCAAATTCCTGGAGCAGTTTTCGGGCAATAGCCCCCGCCGCTACCCGGGCCACTGTCTCCCGGGCACTGGCCCTTTCCAGAACATTCCTCATATCCCGGTGCTGGAATTTGATGGCTCCGGCAAGATCAGCATGACCGGGACGAGGACGGGTAAGAATTTCCCGTTCCTTTATTTGGGAAGGAATCTGTTCCGTAGCCATTAATGCCTTCCAATTTTCCCAGTCTCGATTAGCAATAACCAGAGCCACCGGCGAACCCAAAGTGTAACCATCTCTCACTCCCGCCACAATTTCTACCCGGTCACGCTCGATAAGCATACGCTCTCCCCGGCCATATCCCTGCTGCCGGCGGCTCAATTCCCGATCAATATCCTGAGCAGTGATTTTTAAACCGGCGGGAACTCCTTCTAAAATTACCGTGAACTGACGACCATGGGATTCACCCGCGGTAAGGAATCTCCACATAATTTATCCTCACTGGCAAAACTCCTTCCAATTTTTCCTGGAAAAAAATACAGAATGCGAAAAAAGCATTCTGTAATAATTTCGTTCTTTTCTTACACTTACCGCCTTTTAAGGAAGAAAAAAATCTACTTATGAAGCCAGCGTTTCCTCCTTAATTATCTGAGGAGTAATAAAGAGTAAAATCTGACTGGCGCGTTCTGCCGCCTTGCTGGCCCGGAAGAAAACCCCGAAGATAGGAATCTGGCTTAACAATGGCACGCCGGTTTGACCGGTAGTCTGGCTACTTTGCAGTAATCCACCGATAACAATAGTTTCCCCGTTCTTCACCCGGGTAGTAGTGGTAGTACTGCTGGTCCGGGTAGTGGGTGGTCCCCCTACCGTGGTGGCAATAACGTCGGAAATAGTTGGACTAAGTTCCAGAGTAATTTCTTCCGCTGGATTTACATGGGGAGTAGCGGTCAGGGTAGTAACTACGTTGGCAAAAGCCCATCCCACTTCCGCGGGGCCCGGGTAAGGATAGGAAACGGTTTCGGTAATGGTTCCAGCAAGATTATTTTTCACCCGAATATAGGTATCCCGGGAGCTGCGAATTAAATCTTTAGCTCGCAAAGCATTAATAGTAGCGGTGAAACTTCCCGTAGTTAACGTTCCAATACGCAGAGTCCCTCGCGTGGTTCCCCCGTCGGGTCTGGACGAAATTTCTTCCACATTGCCGCCGGCAGCAGTCCATTGAATTCCCAGTTCCTCACTCAATGAAGTATCCACCACCGCAATTTTAACGGTAATCAAAACTTCTGGTTCCGCCTTATCCAGTCCGGCAACTAAAGCCTTTATCTCCTTCACCTTTTCCGGTATATCGGTCACCAGAAGAGAATTCCCGAATTTTTGCCAGCGGCCCCGCCCGGAAAGGAGATTCTGAACCAGGGGTCCGACATCTTCCACCCGGGTATAATTTAGATCGATACGTTCAGTCACCATGGGAACATATTGTTTAAGGGCTTCCTCTTCCTCCCGACGGCGTTTCTCTTCCTCCCGACGACGTTCTTCTTCGACACGGATGCGGGCTAATCGCTCTTCCTCCGCTTTCTTACGCGCTTCCTCTTCTTCCTTGAGTTTGGCCAGAGTTTTAATCAGGAGGATTTTACCATCCCGAGTATAACCAAAATTCAGAACCTCTAAGGTTCGGGCCAGTGCCCTTTGCCAGGGTTCGTTCTTAAAAGTGCAGGTTACTTTACCAGTAATTTCCGGACCGGCAATAACACTCACTTCTCCGATCTCGGCGAATAGGGCGATAACATCTCTTATGTCCGCTTCGGCAAAGGAAACGGTAACATAACCAGGCTTTACTGGAGGAGCAGCCGGGGTAACTTCCACCTCCGGAGGTCGAACTAAATATTTATCTACGTAAACCAGCACTTGATTGGGTCCCGTCATAGGATAGAAGGCTACTGGCCGTTTCAATCCAATAAGAACCTTTACCGCCTTTTCCGGCCGGTCGACGGATACCGTAGTAACCCGAAGCAAGGCACCCTCATCGCGCAGTCGTAAATCTTTCTTCCATTGATCTTCCGCCTGAGGAATATAAATAGCGATTACTAAGGGATCAGGTTGCTTTTCTACCTGAAAATCAATGGGTCCATCAGCGGAAATGATAACCAAATTGCGGTTTTCCGCCGGGCGATCCTTAATTTCAATCCCCATAATAGCATAACGACGTTTCGCTGGTGCCACCACCGGGGCGGGAGTAGCGCGGGGGGGAGCTACTACCTCAGGAGTTAGCGTGGGGGCAGGGGTTACCGGCTTTTCCGGGGGTGCTACCTCCGCCGGTTTACTAACCGCTACCCTAATGCGATTACCCACAGTGGTTACCTGATAAGGAACTGACTGACTGAGATCCAACACTACCCGGCTAATTCGGGGTTCTGTTTTCCACTGAGAACTGCGAACCCTGGCCACCGCTCCCTTTTCTACTGTCATCCTTCCCGCTGTCCAGCGATTCTCGGTATCAGGGAGATCCACTACAATGGAAAGGGGAGATACTTTTACTACCCGATATTTAACCTTTCCGTCAAGATTGAGATAAATCTCCACCTGATTTTCCACTTCTTTTACCTCTATACCAGTAAAGCGGTAGACAGGAACGGGAGTAACAGCCGGGGTTACCACGGCAGTAACAACCGGAGTCACGGCGGGAACAGGAGCAGCCGTCGGAGCGGGAGTTTCTATCACTTCTACCGTAGGAACAGGAGAAGGTATTATCTGCGCCATGCGGGGAGAAACTTCTCCCGGATAAGGATTATCTACTTCTACCGTTATTTCATTTTTCTCCTGGAGTACCCGGTAAGGAACTTTCTCTACCAGATCCACTACTACTCGCGCTACCGGGGGAGTTTCCTGATATTGGCCGGAACGGACTGTTAGAACTACGCCTTTCTTTACTTCCACCGATTTATTCCAGCCATCCCGGGTATTGGCCAGGTCCACAATAATTTTAAAAAGAGGGGGTTCCTCAATTTCGCTTACCTGATATACTATCTGGTCGTCGGTAATAATAGTTACCGCTGTGCGATCGGGCTGATCTTTAATATCCACCTTCATCAATAAAACTGGCACCGTCACTTCCTGAGCGACGACCATTTCCGGAATAATCAGAAAGCCGGCCACCAGGATCATTAAGAGGAACCAGTATCTCCTCCGGAATTTATCAGTCATATTTTTAACTCTCCCCCTTTGAAAGTTTCAAAATTAGCCTATGTACCTCCCCAAAAATTTGCCGTTCGAAAACCAATGCCTTCTCGCCGATGGTCACCAGACGGGCGTCGACCAGTTGATCACCCTCTCTTAAAGTTAGTGGCTTACCATCGGCCGTTTTAACTAAAGCTAAGGGACCGGAACGGTCTACCACGATTCCGGTTAATGTTAAAGATAAAACCTCCACCCCACTTAGTTGGGGATTGGTAGTTAAGGGATGTTTCTCCCCGGTAATTAAAGAAACAAAAGGATCCCTTCTCCCCCGGACGTCATAGGCGTAGGCAGGTGCAGTTGGAATAGGAGATGGCGGAACCGGGGAAGGAGTTGGCTCCACCGGGGTCTCACGCGGACGGGGAGTGGGACGCATCACTTGGGGCGGAGATGATTTCTCACATCCAATCTGCAGAATAATAGCCAATATTACAAATCCCATTATTAGCCAGTAAACAATTTTCTTCATTTACCCCCTCCTGCAAGCACGTAGGTAACCAGTCCCAGATCCGCCGCCATGGTAAAATCCTTTCCCGCAACGGCGTTCATCTTCAAGAGGGAAACATTAACTATCCGGGGAAGATTGCTGATGTAATCCAGAAAATAGCCTAACTGGTGATAAGTCCCCTGAAGACTAATATTAATGACCAATTCCTGATAGAAACCTTTGGGTGTTAAAGCTCCCGGTTCAAATTTTATTACTCTCACCCCCGCGTGGTGGGCCAAAAGTTCAATATTTTTCAGTAAATCAGAAATGTGCTTTTCTTCTGGCAATTGCTGTTTTGCAAGTTCAATTTCTCGCACGAGAACATTATATTCCACGGTGAGGGGTTCGTATTTATCCGCCACCGCTTTCAATTCATTATATTCCTTTCGGGCGGCGATAATTTCCTGCTGTAAGCGTTGAATTTTTTGAATATTGGCATTAAGACCAAAATAATAAAAAAGAATGCCCAAAAGAACAATTACTCCTACTACCACCCAATGACGCTTATTAGGAGGAATACTAACCCTCAAATTTTCCCTCCTACAATTTCATCCGGGTACGAATGCGGAAAGTTACTACTTCTCTTCCTCCTACCACACTGCGAATAGTGGAAGTCAATTCCGGAAGATCGAAATAGGGAGATAAACTGAGATTATCCATTAACTGAGAGACTAAGAGGTTGGAAAAAGCACTCCCGTTAATCTGCACGTCGGCAGGCTGCAACTGCAAAGTTCCCAACCAGACCCCGGAAGGAAGAAGATCAACCACTTCATCTACTACGTAAACCCATGTCTTGCGGGTTTTCAAAAGTTGATTAATAATGTCCAATCTTTCCCGGGTTTTCCGAATTTCCTCGGTTAATTTCGCCACTTCCTGCTTACGTTTCAGAAGTCCCTTCTTTTGCTCCTCAATCTGAATTTTCTCCCGTTCTAATAGTCCAACCTGCACTTTCTGCCGGTAATAAAGATATCCTAACCCCCCTCCCACGATAATGGCCGTCAACAAACCCACCAAAATCATCCGTTGAACAAAAGGGCTAATTCTTCTTCGCGGCCGCCGCTCCCGGGGAAAGAGGTTTATACGAATCATTTATTTATCTCCCACCTTCCTGGTCGCCAGTCCAATTCCCACCGTAAGCATAGGAGCCATCTCCCGCAGTTGCTCGGGATTAAATAACCGGGGATTAATCTCCACCTTTCTAAGGGGATTGAAAATCTCTACCGGCACTCCTAACTTATCACTGAAAATGCGGTCAATATTTGGTATCTTCGAACTCCCACCACTTAAAACCACTTTGGCAATACCAAATTCCCCGATAGTAGTGCGGTAATGTTCGATTGATCGCTGAATTTCACTTAAAAGATCATCCAAAATAGAATTCATTACCGGCAAAATATCCAATTCCCCGAATTCCTTTCCATCCCCGCCCTTTTTCAATTTTTCCGCTTGATCGAAATTTAGATTAAAAGCCTTTTGAATCGCCTTGGTGAAATAACTTCCGCCTAGAGAAAGGCCACGAGTAAACTGGGGAATCCCTTTTTTAACCACGCTAATATTGGTCAATCCCGCTCCGATTTCAATGAAGCCAATAGGCTCTTCTCCAGCAGCTTGTTCGGCATTTAGCTCGTAACAGTTAGAAAAGGCAAAAACATCTACATCTAAAATAACTGGATTTAAGCCGGCGTCGTGGATAAGATTGAGGTGACTATTGACTTTATCCTTCTTAGCGGCAATTAAAAGGACTTCCATCTGTTTGATGGTGGTGTCACCGGGACTAACCACCTGAAAATCCAGCACTACATCCTCGATAGGGAAAGGAATATATTGTTCTGCTTCCCAGACGATAGATTCGGAAAGTTCCTCATAACTCATCTGGGGAAGCCTGATGGTTTTCATAATTATGGCTCGGCTGGGAATGGCGGTTACTACATCTTTAAGTTTTATTTTGCTAGCGGTAATTGCCTCCCGGATGGCTTCTACCACTACATGAGCATCCATTACCGTTCCTTCCACAATTGCTTCCGGAGGTAAAGGAGCGACTCCCAGGGCCAGTAATTTAGCTCCCCGATGAGCTAACTGTAACTGCACCACCTTCACTGCCGATGTTCCCACATCTAATCCTACTAAAGGTTTAGCCATTTTTTCACCTCACAACCCATTTTAAGTATACCATAAAATCTAATAAAGTCAAACAAGAAATTATTTTAAAAGATTAAACTGATTTTGCTAAAAACCTAACACCCCACTATTTTTCATTTGCCCTCCGGAATAGGGACCTTCATCTTCCAGTCTAAAGGTTCCTCTACGGATTATCAAAGGAAATTTCCCGCCAGGAAATAACGTCAGCAATGTAAGGCATATGGGGTAAGGGACTAAGAGCGTACCGGGGATCGTAAGTATATGTCCGAGTCCCCTTGATGCCGGCACTCAATTTTACGGTTCCCCGGCTAACGACGGTTCCATTGAGATAAAGATTGCGATAACTGCTTCCCGAAGCCTTCAGGGTCCCATCCTGGGCAATGACCAGGAAATTCAGAGTAATTTTTTCACTATCTCCGTCGTGGTCGAAATCGCCAGTAAAATAACTAATAGCGCTCTGATCAATGATTACATCCCGCTGGGAAAATAGTCCCAGTCCGTCTTCATAGCTCCCAGTATTATAATAATTAAGATCTCCTACGATATATATATCTCCGCTGGCAGGAGAAGTAATTTTATTCTGAGCTACTAAAGTAACTTTCCCGGAAAGAGTCCCATGAAGGTAAGCATCACCTTTAACATAAATAACACCGCTAGTAGGTAATGAACTAGTGCCGGTAAGAGTGGCATAGGTGGAATCAGAATATTCTTGGATAGTGGTTACTCCGGTGATAGAATCGGTCTCAAATTTTAAATAGGCATTACCATCATAGGTAAGACCCCCTTTAGAAGGGTCTCCCCATTCATTATAATTTACCGAATCGAGCCGGGGCAAAGTAATTGCTGGTCCCAGCACCGGAGGTCCTCCGGTAAAACCAATGAGGCTGGGAGTTGGGGTAGGATTATCATTATAAATTTTAAGATCCCGGGAATAACGTGGAGCCTGCTCAAACCAGATGTTATGTCCGGGAGCAGCGGGAGTGGGGTCTACTGGAGGTTTGTCACGGTCCACATAAATAACTAAGTCTTTAGCGTAAACTTTCCCATGAATTACCGAACCACTCACTACGGCAATGGTTTCTGCCGAAGCAGCGAAATACTCCCCGGGAGAACTGGTCTCCGCTACTGCCTCTATTTTCTTACCGATGTTGGTAAGAGATTCCTGTCCCCAGGCCAGAACTTTAACCCGGCGAGGATTGACTGATTCTTCCTCCAACAATGCCCAGAAATTTCCCACCGGAGTAGGTGTAATTCCTGCCCCGGCAGAAGGATAAAGAGGGTTGGAAGTAGGAGTAAGAGTAAATAGGCCGGGAGTAGAACTAATCCACAATTTATTTCCCGAAGAAAGGGAAGCTACCGGAGTAGAGCCGGGAGTAAGCACTATCCCGGGATCAGGGTTAGACCGTAATTCTGCCAGAGCATGTTGCAGTCCTGCTTCCGCTACATAAAGAGCAGTATTGGCTCGCGTCTGATGGGCAGTTCCTTTATATTCGCTGGGAATTCTCACCAGGAGGGCAAAAGCCAGAATGAGTAAAAAAACTATTATCATTAAAGACATTACCAGCGCTATACCTTTTTCCCGGCTTCTTTGGTTATCTCTTAATACCTCCCTTTCTTTCTTAATTAAAATCATCTACTTTCCTTCCTCTTTTCATCTTCGCCTTCCGGAGACTTTATCGCCAGAAAATTTTTTCATAAGTTAGATAATTTTTTCATAAGATTAAAAATCATCAGATTAAGAATCCCTCCTCAGGGATTGCGGGGCATTACATCCAAGGTTAACATTCTGGCTTCACGCCAATCCTGCCGGGCAGCCGTCCCTGGCGCCGGGGTGGGAGATTTATCCTGAGGAGCCTGCATTATTATGCGAACAGTAACCCGGCGAGAAAAATCCACATAAAATATTCTTTCGGCAGAAGTATATACATCATTTACAACATTTTCCAGAAATACTTCCTCCTGGTAGCTGCCGGGACTGGAATCGGGATTGCCTTCTGTCCCTCCGCTATCATTGGGCCAGAAGCGTCTCATCAATCTCCGGTTGGCAGAATCATAATAATATCGCACGGCTGGATAGGTAGTAAGATCAGTGGAAGCATTCCCCGGTTCTACCATATAAAAAAAGAAGTAATCCGTTCCTACATAAAGATAAGTATAATCGAAAAATTTTGCTTCCCGGATTTCTCGGGACAACTGGGCAAGACACGTTCGCCCGGTAGCCTGAATATCTATCTGCTGATCGCCCCTTTTAAAAGCCCGGGTCCCGCTACGAACAATCTGATAAAGACCGCCAGAAAAAACTACTAAAACCGATGCCGCAATAAGCAATTCCACCAGACTCATTCCTTTTTGGAAGAATAGCCACCTCATAATCCACCACCATAAGCTAAGCCAATATTTACTGTTGCCACTCCTCCCGGATTCAAAACTGTGCTTCTACTGTTCTCGAGATAATCAGTTTTAGAGGCATAAACGGTAATGGTGCCGGTAGCCACCTGGTCGAGAACGTAACTACCATCGGCACCGGTGGTAGTACTAATATAACCCATCCCCGTGTAGGAGAGAGCCCTTACCTCCGCTCCGGAAATGGGACTTCCAGTCGCTTGATCAGTAATTTTCCCTATTACTTTACCCCAGGGCACAGGAGTGGGAGTAGGCGTGGGAGTGGGGGTAGAGGTAGGTGCGAGCGTGGGGGTAGGAGTAGGAGTGCGGGTAGGCGTGGGGGTGGGAGTTCTGGTAGGAGTGGGAGTAACCGGGGTAGTGGTAGGCGTAGGAGTACGGGTAGGGGTGGGAGTGGGGGAAGGTCCCGGAGTAGGAGTGCGGGTAGGACTGGGAGTGACGGTAGGGGTAGCCGTGGGCACCAACGGTGGAGTGGGAGTAGGAGTCCTGGTAGGAGTGGAAGTAATAGTCGGAGTAGGAGTAGCAGTCCAGATAGGGGTGGGAGTAGGCGTGGGAGTGGGAGTATAAGGAATTAAATAAATATTAATATTCGTTATTGGCTGAGGACCCCCTCCACAGTCAGGATCTTCACTGGTAATCTTTCCCGCCTGGGGCGTTCCGGGATAGGGATAACCCACACCAGAACTGGTATATCCCGGAACATATCCTGTCCGGTCAGCATAAACCCGCCTTTTAACCGGAGCATAACTGGGAGGATCCGCTCCCCGGACGAACCAGAGGTGATACTGGCCAGATGGATTGGTGGCATTCCCATCATTTCCTGCGGGACCGCTTAAATTGCTGGACCAAACGGGATTAACAGGAGTGTCGGTAGGTAGCAATGGACGAGAATAATCAAACCTTATCGCCTTCACCAGGGCATCTTCCAATTTGCCGCCGGTAGCAGCATCATAGATGAATCCCAAAATATTTTCTGGCTCCTGATAGGGATAAAGATAAATAATAATGGGGGTAGGAGTGGCATCTACCACGGGAGTGGTAGCTACATCGGGAGACCAGTAACTTCCCCAACCGGAAAGAGAAGTATTACGAGTAGGATCAAATCCTTCTGCCCCTCCCCGGAGGTAATAAGTATCGGCCAGCCGGTTGTAATAACCAAACTGCCCGGCGTTATCCGTCAATTGATAGTGAGTGGCGGTAAAACCAGCTCCCCCGGACCCCGAACCACTGGAACCAGAGGCAAAAGTGGCGGTCTCGGGATTGGCACTAAAGGCACTACCTTTCTTATACCATACCGTCCCTTTATGGGTGGAACCAGTAAGCGCTCCCCCCGGACCAGGATAAGAGTAGGGGGGAGAATAAACAGTGACTGCTACATTGGCCTGACGCAAATTACCTATAATATGGCCACACTTGTTGAAAGCCAGGGTCACTTCTACGGGAGTTACTGAAGAAGCGGGACCCACCGCTCCCGAAGGCACTATAGTATAACCGGTTCCGGGAGAAGAGTTAGTCCATACCGCGCGGTTAGAAGGGTCGTATCCTTGCACAAATGCTGGATCGCTAAAAGGAATGTTCCAGGCGGAACCCGTTCCCGGATCGGCTTTTACGTAATAATTAAATGAAACCGGCAAATTGCCAAAAATGTATTCCCCATTGACGTTAGCAGTGGCAGTAAAGGTGTAAGTTCCTCCATCAGCAGTGGTAACCCGGATTTCCAGGGGACAGTTAGCGATGAACCTGGTAGGAGTGGCTATGGTATAACGAGCCATCACCCGTATTTTCCCTTTACGATAAAGAGTAAAATTGACGGTAGTGGGAGTCCCCCCCTGACCGAGAGAATCAACAATACCGGAAGAATTAATCGCTACATCATCAGTAGGATTATTGGCAGAAGCCCGCGCCTGGTAACCCTGGACAAAGCCAGCAGCGCTGGCATCGGAGCCGGGAGGAGAACCAGAAAGAACTGCGGAAACATCATAAGAAATCCCGGTAGGGATACTCCAGAAAAGATAAAAACCATCAGTTCCGGTAATTAAATTATAGGTAGTAAGTCCGGTGGGACCCAAAGGATCTACTACCACACTCACTAAAACTCCGGCTAAAGGCTGGTCAGCATCATTTTTTACCACGCCGATAATTTGCCCCAGCGGAGTTACCGGAATGGGAGACATTTCTACGGTAGCTCCGGAAATAGCGTCCACGGTAGCACTGTTAGGATAATATCCCTGACCGGTGCTATCCTGGTTAGGGGTTCCGTCGGGATAATATCCGTACTTGGTCACATTAACCGTCTGCACTCCCGGGTTAACGTTCACTAAAGTAAATCTCCCCTCGCTGCCAGTGATATCACCAGTAGTGGCACCATCTACCCGGGTAGTGTAAACCAGAGCTCCAGCCACTCCTAAACCGGTAATGGAATCCACTACCATTCCCCTCACTCGGCATCCGGCCACCAATCCGCCAGTTTTTATTAGAATAGTAGTTTTAGTTAGCTGACGGACAGTCCCCCCTTCACTCCAGAATATATTGATGGTAACCTTTTTCTCTCCCGTTCCCGGGATCACTTCGATTTGGGTGGTGCGCGCGTATCCCGGAACCTCTGTACTTACCGGGATAGTGGCGGAAAAAGCTGCTTCCAGAGTAGTAAAATCCGCCGATTTCATCCTCTCAATATAGGTTTCTGCTATGGTATTAGCTACTGTGGCTCTTCGGCTACGGGCAATAAAACGAGAACTCTGGGAGAAGGCCAGGAAAACCATGATAGCTCCTATTACCACAATCAGCATGGCGACAAGAATTTCTACAAAAGTTAGACCCCGTTCTCGACCTGCCCTCCGGCGGAGGGAAGAAAACTTAGACATCTTCTCCCGCCTCAGCCTCCAGAGAACTTATTAGGATAGACTGCCCAAGGGACGTCCATCTCCCTGCGTATTTATAATAAGGGTATTTAACTCCGCTATCCCGGTAGCGATAGCGCCATCCGGAATCAAAAGGTAAAGGGGAACAATAACCTTTCCACTCCTCAGGAAGATTCTGATAAAGCTGGTCGCCAATGAGAATCTGATTAGATCGGGCAAGTCGCTGAAGTTCAGGAGCAATACTCGCGGGAAGACCAAAAGAACTAAGAAATCCTCTTTTAGGAAGTCCTATCTGGCCCAGTAAGACTTCTCCTAAATCCATTCCCATACTAAAAGTTAACCGGGTAGAAAATTTTTTCTGAAATACTGGATTTATATATTGCTCCAGAACAAAACAGACAGTCATCGCGGTTCCCAACGTGTTCATGACCAATTTATCTACTTCCAGAGGCTCAATAAAACTGCCCATCACGGTGTTAATACTGTGAGCCTGAAATATACCACCCCATTCTTTTATAATCTGCATAATTTGCTGGAGAATAAAATTTAAAGTAATAAAAGAATTTTTTAGAGTCCCCTCAGGGTAGTTTTGTATTCCGGCAAACATAATGGTGCCGGTTCCCATACGAAAATTGCCGACATTGAGATTTTCAATCTCCTCCGAATTTTGGGTGTAGGAAACGGTGTAAGGATCTTTGAAAATTTCCCCAATTTCGCTATCGATTCTCTTCTGGAGCTCTTGCACATATCCCTCGTCCCAGTTTTTCACCATAGAATTTTTCTCTCCTTATATGCACTCTCCTTATGCGCAGTCCCAATTGTAAGATGCACAATGCCGATCATAAGGGTAAGTTTATTGTCCACCAAAACTCGCTCCTTTAGTGGTAATAATATAATATTTTCATTATAATTATACTACCCAGAATAGACATTGTCAAACACATACCCGGCAAAATCTCCTTAGCGAGATAAGGAAAAAACCTCTTGTTTATATGTAGAAAAAGATATATTAGGAAGCAAAATTTAATACACTAAATAATCTATTAGGCTAAATCAGGGAAGAAAAGCGCGATACCACTGAAAAATTTTTTCTCCCGCCAGCAGACTGACAATACCTCCTACGGCGATAAAAGGACCGAAGGGGACCACATCCTTCCGGCCTTTAATTTTCACCGCTAATAGTACCAAACTAATCAGGGCACCGCTAATAAAGGCCAGGATCAGGGAAAGGGCGGTCATTTTCCATCCTAAGAAAGTCCCTATCATGGCGGCCAGCTTTACATCCCCTCCTCCCATACTTTCCTTCCGGGCAATCCAACCGCTTAAAAGTGCAATCAGATAAAGCACTCCTCCTCCCAAAAGCAATCCCCATAAAGTCTCTAATGGAGAAGGGAATCCGCGGGAAAAACTGAATATAATTCCTAAGCCCAGACCGGGAAAGACAATAGTATCGGGAATTATAAGATGTTCCAGATCAATGAAAAATATCATGATAAGAAGGGAAACCAGTATAAGAGAGGAGAAAAGTTTAAATCCCGCCCCAAATTTAAGAAATAACAGCAAAAACATAATGGCGGTGAGAAATTCTACCAGGGGATAGCGTAGGGAAATCTTGGTCTTGCAGAACCGGCATTTTCCTCGCAGGAGCAGGTAGCTAACCAGCGGAATATTATCCCGAACTTTGATGCGCTGACCACACTGGGGACAGTGGGAGGGAGGGAAAATAATTGACTTCTTTCGGGGAATCCTCCAGATACATACATTAAGAAAACTTCCCACCATAAGACCGATAATAAAAAAGTATAATAGAATCACCATCTTCCTCCGGCTAACCGTATACCAATATTACCACCACCTATGCTTCCTATCAAGTAAGCCAAATTATTTTTAACTAATAAAAAGAAAAAGGAGGGAGTATTTACTCCCTCCTTCAGACCTGATTACCCTTAATATCAATTATTTCACATACTTCGTCCAATTCCCCCCAGGGAGTGTATTAGGGACACCAGCTATTGTTTGGGCAGCAGCAGCGTCATTGTAAATCCAGATATCAGAAGTGTCATCTCTAACGAAAAGCCAAGTTGCGGGAGCCCGATCTCTACACTGCACCAATACCGAATAATCCGCCAGTCCAGAGTCTACCTCGTAACTAGCCCAGTTGGAGTTAGCGGGGGGATCGAAATAGGTCATGTAAGGACCCAGCGCTAATTCAAATGGCAAATTCGTAACATCTCCACTTGCAGTTGTATCACTATCTATACCGCTATCAACCGGGTACTGATTCTCATCGGTCATATACATCTCTAACGCGGTGCGCAGGCTACCGAGAACACTGGCGGCGGCAGCAATCTTAGCGCGATCACGGGCATTCATAAAGTTAGGAATGGCTACTGCAGCGAGAATGCCGATAATCGCGACAACAATCATCAATTCAATCAGGGTAAAACCTCTTTCATCCCTCTTCACTCTTTAATTCACCTCCTCTCCGAAAAATCTTCCATTTTCATCGTAAGCGGGTCGGATGAATCCGCCCCCTACATAAAAACCGCTTTTAATTTCAGCATCACCCCCTCAGCTAATTTTTTAAAACTATGATTTACTATAACCGGTCACTAAAGTCTTACGGACCGAACCGGCTCCAACTAAAAATTACTCCCTTCGAAACTTAGTAAACTTTAGCAAGAAATTCTATGAATAGATATAACACTCTCAACTGAATTTGTCAAATAGTTAAAATAAAAAATCTATCTGCCACGGCGAATTCCTGTTAATAAACCAGGTTGCCGCAGAGATAGATTTTCTTCTGGTTACTTCGGCAACCCGGCACGCCGCAGGGAGGTTTATTCGGGCTTATTAATTCTTAGAAAACCCTTTAACCCCCTTATCGGCCCCGTAGCTTTGCGCCCTATCCTTGCGGATAGTTTGCCTTTTCGGTAACCGTACTTATACTTTAGCAATGGAAAGTTTACCACTCGATAGCCCGTTTGTCAAGTTTCGCCCCAAAAAATTTTATCCGGAGGCTATGAGGGTAGGCATTTATTTTAGGCAGGTAAGCAACCGACAATGTTTTCATCATTGGTAGGTATAATCTTCATCCCTGGATTGACTAATAGGAAATCCTTAGGATCCCACTCTCCCTGAACCAGGCGAGAGATTAGATTCAAATTCCCGGAGACCTCTTCATAGTTCCAACCTTTTTCTCGAGCAACTTCCTGAGCTTGAAGGTTGTAACGAAGAAAGCGCACCAGTTCCAGGTCAATATACACCGCCCGGTTATAATTTTTCTCCCACGATCCCAGAACTTCCATTAAATAGCGGGCATTTTCTTCTCCGTATAATTGCACAAACTCCTCGTAATTTGCGTTAGTAATCTTTCTTTTACTACTCGTAATATCGGTTCTTCTCTCCACGTGCGCTCCTCCTCCCCGTTCTATCCAGCCACTGGTGTAATAATAAGTACCGGGGTGGTCAGTAAAATCCTGCTGGTATTTTTCCCGGGAACCTAAAAAAAGGGTAATACAATCATGAGCGCGTGGAATTATAAGAGGAAGACGGGGCGTCACCAGACCAGCGGTGGAATTACTGCATAGTCCATAGAGCAATCCCAGGGTCTGATAAAGAGAATCGGAGTTTTGAAAGATTCGTTTTTGCAGTTCTTCTCTCAACTGATCAGGCTCATCGTGAAGTTCTTTGGGAACCAGTTCCACATCTACAATGTATGGAGAAGAAGCAGCATAGAGATAAAGTTCCCGCGCTAAAATTTCACAGGCGATAATTTTCAAACGCATAATTTCATTCACTCCCGAGAAGGACGATCCGATCGGAATAAATCTGAAGGGTCGGGTAAGGTTGAACCGAAAGGAGGATCGGAGTTAGACGAATCCGATGGTTCGGACAGGAGGGAGCCAAAAGGCGGGTCCGGTTTGGACGGAGCCGGCGGGTTAGAACCAGAAGAATTATTTGGATTGGATGTATCCGACGAAAGCGAACCAAAAGAACGGTTCCGGGATAAATGCTTACCCTGAGCATAATTGCGCACAAAACGCTTAATTTTTTCGTCCAGGACTTCTGAGGGATAAATCTCTTTCCATATCTTTAGACAGTGAGAAATTGCCCGGAAAGCTTCCTCCAGGTCTTGACATTCAAAACAGCCTTCCAAATCCTGGCATTCTTGGATTTTCTGGTGGATAGCAACTATTTCCTCTGAGCTAAGTTCATAATCATAAGCGGCGGAAAGTTTCTCTTTAGTTTGGCGGCATTCCTTGCTCTCCTGGCTATCCTGGTTTTTTCGGTTATGACGGTGCTCTTTATCCTTCCCCATATTCCAGATCCTTTAACAATTCTTTTAAGGTAAGACGAGCCCGGAAGAGACGGGATTTTACCGTTCCCTCGGCAATCCCCAATAATTCCGCAATTTCACTATAACTTAGATTCTGATATTCCCGTAGAATAACTATTTTCCGGTGAATCTCCGGCAATTTTTGCAGAGCAGATTTAACCAGTTCTACTTCCCGGGCTCGGGTATAAATCTCTTCCGGATTTTCACCCTCATCCCTTATCTGTTCCATTTCCTTCCGCTTGCCGTCTTCATCTTCTGAGAAAACCTCTTTATCCCCCCAGCGCCTTCTTCGCCGTAATTCCTTCAAGGAGAGATTGTAGGCAATCTTGTATAACCAGGTGGTAAACTTTGCCCGAGGTTGATAACTTTTACGGCGACGAAAAACCTGGGTAAAAACTTCTTGAAATATCTCCTCTGCCACTTCCTGCTGTCCTACTATCCGAAAAATGAAATTTAAGAGGGGCCTTTTATACCGTTCATAAAGAACATCAAAAACTTCCAAGTCATCATTTTTCAGACGGAGCATCAGTTCGATATCGGTACTACGCTCCTGATCCAGCACCTTCATTTAAAGTATCTACCTCTTAATTCCCGTGAGAAATTTAAAGGTTCCCAAAACTTTAGTTTTAATTATAACACAAAACTCCTACCCGAAATCTGGTCAAAACGCTGAAGGCTGGTTAAACTGATCTTTCCTCCAGCCGGTAAACTTGGGAAGGGTTTTCCCGTAGAATTTTCCAGGCCAGATTCACCGCTTCTTTTTCGTCAAGATATCCCTCTTTTACTTTTTCCGTCAGCACGCGGGATACTACCTCGCGTGCTATCCGGGAGTGAGCATAGGCACCTTCCACAAAGATATAATCCCCACCAAAGGCAAAAATTTTATTCCCGGGAACGGTCTCTATCCACTCGTGTAGTGCTCGGTGGGCGGCAGAAGGAGAAATAATATGGAGCCAGCTCATATCTACATAAACATTGGGAAAATTTTTCGCCAGGACTGCTAGTTCGCTACAGTAAGGATAACTACCGTGGAAAATATCAAATTTGGCCTCCCGGTAATCAAGAAAGAGATTTATCAGGTGAGCGGGATGAGCATTGGTAATAATATTGGCATTTCCTTCTTGAAGTCCGGTATGAATCTGAATAGGCAAGTTATTACTGATTGCCCGCTGGATTACTTGATGCATCATATAATCCTGCAAGAAACGACCTTCCCGACGTGAAGTTCCTTCTCCCGGATGACCGAAAAGACGGTTAAATACTTTTTCTGCCTGGTAGCCAGTGACCTTATTATAGCGGAGGATGCGTTCGTAAGCCAGACCGCTTTTGACCCCCACTGCACCACCACTGACTGCTTTTTCAAATGCAATATCCAGTGCCCGGAGCAATCCCTCCAGGGAATGAATAGCTATTCCGGTTCGCCTTTCCAGTTGATCTAGTTCCGCCCGCGTGCTCACCATAATGAAAGAATCAAATCTCATCACCGGCGCAAAAAATTCTCGATCCACATCGGTTGTTTCAAGATCACAAAGAGAAATTTCAATGTGCGCCTTTTGTTTCAAAACTTCGCGGTACCATCCTTCCCGGTTAGAGGCAGAGATACGAGCGGAAAGTTCCCGCCAGGTTTTTTCATTAATATCCTGGATACCAAAAAGGTCCCGCGCGGCAATCATCAATGCCCGGGCATAGGCAGTATTACGAATGGCTGGCCAGTAAGGAGCTAGTTTATTCCACCGGGCCTCCTGCGATTTTTGGGGATTACGAATTTCTTCCAGTGTTTGAGGATCCATTCCCGCGGAAACCAAATCCGAAGAGGCGTAATGGGAGAAAAAATAGAAAAAGTCAATTTGCTGTTTCTGCCTTTCCTTCTCCGGCATCAGATGTTCGTGGGTATCTACCAGAGGTATCTTTTCTACTTCATGATAGATTTGCTCCCCCAGCGATTCCTGGGACATAATTTTCTCCTCCTTTGCTTTTCGCATGAAAATTTTTCACTAACCTCCCAAAGCAGTGCTTTCCCAAAGACGTCGGATTTTATCCCGGCTAACCAGAAGATAGGTACGATCGGAGGAAAATACTTCCAGAGTAATGGTCTCATCATAACCAGCTTTCTTTAAAATTTTAACTATCTTTTCCCAGTTAATATTGCCTGCCCCCAGAGGCAAATGCAAATCCTCCCAACCTCCCCGGTTGTCGGAAAAGTGCACGTGCACCAGGCGGTCCCGGAAATTGCTTACCAGTTCCTCACTTTTATTGGTAGGAGTGTGAAGATTGGCGTGGCCAACATCCAGATGAAACATTAAAGTTTCAATTTCGGAAAAAACTTTCCTTAAAGTTTCTACCTCATCAAATGGAGACCAAAGATTTTCCAGCATAACCTGCAGCCCCAGATGTTGAGCTCTCTCGACGCCTTTCCTCAATACCTCCAGATTCAATTCCACGATTTTCTCCCGGGAGAGTAAGTTAGGGAAAGAAGAATCGGGATGAATATTCACCCAGAAAGCCCCTAAGCGGGCGAAAACTTCCAAGCAATCTAAGAATTCTTTTAATGCTACTTCCCTTAAACTGGGAAAAGGAGAGGCAAAAGGAAGATAATAGGCGGTATGACCCACCACCCCGAGATGATAAGTTTCCAGTAATTGCCGAATCTGATCAGGATTAATCTGGCGGGCATAAGTCTGGGTGGGCTCCAGAGTTAAGTCCAGGAAGTCGAATCCGTTATCAGCCGCCCACTTAATTTCCTCCACCGGATTTCTCCGGGGATCGTTCATCATTCCTAGCTGCACGCAGTAAGTATAATGGTATTGCCTCCCGCTGTCAACCTCCCGGCTATGTTGAAAAGGATTCTCCACCAATTTTGGAAATTAGGGTGAAAAGGGTAAACAAGTGGAGAAAAGTTTTGCTTGCTGAAGTTGAGGTAGGTACAAGAAGAAAAATCAGGAGTTTAAGTGGAGTTATCAGCAGCAGAAGAATTAGCCTGCTGGGAAAATAGAGTCCGAGGAAGTCTCAGCAAAAGAAAAACGGTAAAAAACTGGGTTATGAATAACAGAATAAAAGGTGACCGGGGAAACAGAGCATAAAGATAGCCCCCTACCGGTCCTACTGGCAGGGTAAGCACGGATGTAATGGTAAAGCGGATAGATTCCACCTTAGCCCTTTCCCGATTACCTACCAGATTAGCTAAATAGGCCCCTTGAATGGGACCTCCCAGCGAAAAGGAAATCCCGGAAAAGAAACTGAAAAAAATTAAAAGGGAAAACATCTGGGCAGGAGTGACCGCAAAAATCAAGCGCCCAATGGTCCCCAATATGGCGCTAAGAATAAGATAAAAGGGAAGTCGATTCTGTTTTATATGGGGAACAATGAGCAGCATTCCCACAACCATAATGATCGAAGAAACTACCGGTAGAAGAGAAATAGCAGATTCGCTTATTCGCAAACCTCGCACATCGGTCATAAAAATAGAAGAATAAGTATTCCACATAGAATACTGGAACATCCCGAATACCTGAACCAGGAAGAGAATACGAATAATGGGATTACCGGTAAGAATTTTTAAAGAATAAAGATACTCCCGCCAGGCTTCCTTAAATGAGGAATGTCGGGTATGGGCTAGAACCGAACGCGCCACTTCTGATTCCCGCAGATATTTACCGCGGATAATGAGGGCGGTGGTGATGGTTATCATTCCAATAGCAAGCATTAACTGGGTACCGGATTGCACTCCCAGGTAAATAACCATCAATCCTGCCAGAGGAGTAAACATACCCGCACCCGTCCAAGCCATCTGAATGAGGGCAAAAGCCGCCGGCCTTTTATCGGGAGGAACATCTTCTATGTAGAGGCAGTTCCAGGCGGGAATTACTATCCAGGAAATTCCATTGATGAAGGCGGCCACCACAAAGAACCAGACATTACGAGCAAAAAGCCAGAGGACGATAGGAATTCCCCAGCCTACGACATCAAAAAGCATTACCGTGAATTTACGACCCCATTTATCAGCAAAGTAGCCCCCTAAGGCGGTTCCAATAGTCTGAGCAGCGATAAGAGTGGAGGCTACCCATCCAACTTGCAGTTTGGTCACCCCCAGGCTAAGCATATAAAGAGGTAGGTATACATTGAACCAGGCCATGGGAACACTCCAGCAAAGTTCAGTGTTGGAGAATACCCGGGCATTACCAGCAACCTCCCGGAACATCTGCCGGATTTTAAGCATTTGCAGATTAGTCAGATAAGCCGGCCGTCGGATAATAATTTTGTACAGCCTTTCATGCAAAGACAAAAAAGAATTACGAGTAGAAATTTCATTTTTCATTGACGAAATCTTCCTTTACAAAAATCAAGAATGCTTGCAGTAAGAAACAAAAAGAAAGCAGGATATTCTCCTGCTTTTTAACGAAGACTCAAAATCTTGAGAATTATACCATATATAAGAAAAAGGTCAACCTTAAAAAGGTAAACCTCAGACCAAAGAAGAATCTTGCCCTGATGATTTTACCTCACCAGTCTCCGGAATGGGGAGAAGTCCGGCAACTTCCCGAATACGGGATTCAATTTCTGCTGTCACTGCTGGGTTCTGTTTTAGATAGATACGAGCATTCTCCCTTCCTTGGCCGATCCTTACTCCATTATAAGAGTACCAGGCTCCACTTTTTTCAATAATTTTGTAATCCACTCCCAGATCCACCAAACATCCCTCACGGGAGATGCCTTGGTCATAGAGAATATCAAATTCCCCTTCCCGGAAAGGAGGAGCTACCTTGTTCTTCACCACCCTCACCCGCACCCGGTTACCCACCACTTCCTGACCCTCCTTAATAGCTTCCAGACGACGGATATCCAGGCGCACTGAAGCATAAAATTTCAGTGCTCGACCTCCGGAGGTGGTTTCGGGACTCCCAAAGATTACTCCAATTTTTTCTCGAATCTGATTAACGAAAATACAACAGGTATTGGATTTACTAATAATACCCGCCAGTTTCCTTAAGGCCTGGGACATAAGACGAGCCTGAAGTCCCATCTGGGCATCGCCCATTTCCCCTTCAATTTCTGCCCGGGGCACTAAAGCCGCCACGGAGTCAATAACAATCACATCCACGGCACCACTTCTTACCAGAGATTCGGCAATTTCCAGGGCTTGCTCCCCGCTATCGGGCTGGGAAACTAGGAGATTGTCAATATTCACTCCCAATTTCCTCGCCCACTGGGGATCCAGCCCGTGCTCGGCATCGATAAAGGCGGCAATACCACCTGCTTGCTGAGCTTCGGCAATCACATGCAGGGCAAGAGTAGTCTTCCCGGAAGCTTCGGGTCCAAAAATTTCCACCACTCTTCCCCGGGGGAGTCCTCCCACTCCGATAGCCAGATCCAGAGATAGAGCTCCGGTGGAAATGACATTCACCGGAGAAACTGCTGCCCTTTCCCCTAACTTCATAATTGCTCCCCGGCCGAATCGCTTTTCAATCTCCACCAGGGCAGCATCTAACACTTTTAGTTTAGTTTCTTGATTCATAAATTACCTCCTGATATAACTTTTTACCCTAATTGTTGAGGAGGCAGACCAATCCACACCATCCGCAAAGGAGTATAAATCGGACCTTCCGGATGCAAATCGCTACGGAAAATAACCATTTTCTCCACTTTCTGACTGCCCATTTCGGAAGTATCGGCGTTCCGGAGCAATTCCAACAGTCTTTCCCGCCCCCGGGGAGACCTTATCCGGCCTAAGGTAAGATGAGGACTGAAGGAACGATCCTCAGGGGGGAAATTATATTTCACCATTTCCTCTTCTATAGCCTTGGCCAGTCTCATTAATTCTTCCTTTCCCTTGACCACTCCTACCCAAATTACCCGCGGGACCCGAAGATTAGGAAAAGCCCCCACTCCTCCAAAAGTCAGTTTGAAAGGTTGCCAATTATCCAAAACTTTGATTACTGCCGTATTTACCTGTTCCAATTGTTCTGAAGTAATACTCCCCAAAAATTTAAGGGTGAGATGAATTTTATCTACATCCACCCATTTGACATCAGCACCTGCTTTTTTCAACTTCTCTTGTAACTGTGTTAGATGATTATGTATTTCCCGGTTTAACTCTATGGCAACAAAAGTTCTCACCCTCTCCATTTCCAGAAATATTTTAACATAAACCTTATCAATTTGAAAGGGAGTTATTTTTATTTGACGGAAGAAGTTAACTCATTATATAATTATTTTTTAGAATGCCGCCCATACCAGTCTTGATGTCGTTCCGGGATGCCTTTCAATTTTATTGACCGCTCAATTTTTGCTGGAGATGTATTTTAAAAATGCGTGAGGATTTGCAGATACTTTTAGAATTACAGAAATGCGATCGGACCCTCGCGGAATTGGAATTACTCAAGCAAAAAATTCCGGAACAGACCCGGGCATTGCAAATCCAAATGGAAAAAAGCCGTCAGGAACTGGCTCGTTTGCGGGCGGAATTTGAAAATAAACTTAAGAATCGAAAAATGAAGGAATTGGAATTAAAAGCCAAAGAGGAGGAGATTTCTCGCTACCAGAGTCGACTTTACCAGGTAAAAACTAATAAGGAATACAGTGCTTTGCTTCACGAAATTGAACTGGCCAAAGCGGATAAATCGCAGATGGAGGAAGAAATCATTATCTCCCTGGATGAAGAAGATAATCTGGCCAGAATCGTTTCCCAGAAAAAAGAAGAGGCGAAGAAAGAAGAAGAAAACCTCCGACAGGAAGAGAAAAAAAACCAGGAGCAGCTGATCCAGTTAGAGGAACGACTTAATCAACTGAATCAGGAAAGAAAAGAACTGGTAACCAAAATCAGGAAAGACCTTCTGGATGACTACGAAAAATTATGGCACAGTAAAGGAGACTGGGCAGTAGTAAAAGTGGTCAATGGAACCTGCCAGGGTTGTTTTATGACTCTCCCTCCGCAAATGGTAATCGAACTCAAAAAGAATACTGGCTTTATCCATTGTGAAAACTGTGCCCGGATTATATATATTGAGGATCAGACCTGATATGAAATCGCCGTTGAAATCCACCCCGGAACAACTGTTAGAACTTATTATATACATTGATGGTGCCTCTCGGGGCAATCCCGGTCCCGCGGGCATGGGAATGATAATCTACGGTCCCCGAAGGAAAAAAATCAGCCAGATAAGTCAATATCTGGGGAATGCCACTAATAATGTCGCGGAATACGAGGCACTGATTATAGCGCTTAAAGAAGCCCAAAGACTGAAAGCCCGGAAAGTGCGCATCTACACCGATAGCCAGTTATTGGCTCGTCAGTTTCTTGGCGAATACCGGGTAAAAGATGAAAAACTAAAAACCCTTTTCCAGCAAGCCCGAGCAGAAGCCCGGAAAATCGATGAGTTAACCGTTACCTATACTGAAAGAGAAAAAACCCGGGAGGCCGATCGTCTGGCTAATCAGGCTATTAACCTGGGGGAGAGCGGCCTGGAATCCGGTTTGAGAAAGGAATCTGATTAATGGGAAATGGTTGGTCCCCGAATTTGATGAAGCTAAGGAGAAAAATGAAAATTTACCGATATCTTAAAAAATTAGCATTAACCCTCCGCCTATTCCCGCTGGTACTATTATTCCTCCTTTTGATTCCCTGGTGGATGAATCCTCTAAATTCCGTTCCAGTAACTCTTCCCGCACAGGAATTTCCTTCTCCCCAGGGCTATGTAAACGATTTTGCTGGAATCATTGAAGAACCTTACCAACAAAAAATCACCGATCTCGCTCAACTACTGGAGGATAAGACTACTGCCCAGATGGCAGTGGTAACCGTCAAAACGGTTGCTCCTTTAGATTACCAGCTATATGCAACTAAACTTTTTGAAAAATGGGGTATCGGGCAGAAGGGCAAGGATAACGGAGTTCTTCTCCTTCTAACTTTACAGGAAAGAAAAGTTAGAATCGAGGTTGGTTATGGCCTGGAAGGAGCTCTCCCGGATGGATTATGCGGTGAAATCCTGGATAAAAATGTCGTCCCCTACCTTAAACAGGACAAATATGGTGAAGGTTTATATCAGGGAGTAAAAAGAATTACCGGAATCGTGGCCCGGGAATACGGAGTAGACTTAGAAACTGGTGAAAAGGTTCCGGTGGTTTCCTTCCCTCGTGAGCTTATATCTCGGCTATTCCGATTGATACCTTATATTCCTTTTATTGTCGTTTTTCTTATCTGGCTCTCCGCTTTCACCTTCGGTATCCGGTCAACTTATTTACAAAAGTGTCCAAAATGCCGCGGAAAAATGCGCCGGCAACAAAAAATAGTGCGACCGAGTGGTTTACTAAAACCCGGATTGCGTGAGGTTATATTGGTCTGCACTGTTTGCGGATTCACCACCATTCGTAAATACCCTATTTCTTCGGGATTCATGGTTGGTGGTAGAGGTTCCCGGGGAGGCTTTGGCGGAGGGTTCGGGGGAGGATTCGGAGGCTTTGGTGGTGGAAGTAGTGGCGGAGGTGGTGCTGGCCGGGGATTTTAATATTGTGATATTAAGATTTTAACTTGGCCGGGAAATTAACTTTATGCTAAAATAATTTAACTTTATACTAAAATAGATCATGGTTCGAATAATTAAAAAACCAGAAGAAATTTTTGGGGAATTCACCAAGGATCACCAAACGGCGCTGGGGGATAATCTGGAATCAATCATCCTTTATGGTAGTGGCGCTAGCGGAGATTATGTCCCCGGTAGATCGAACCTTAATTTCCTTATCGTCCTTAAAAAAGTCGATTTGTCCCAGCTACGATTGTGTGCTCCCCTTATTCGCAAGTGGGGCAAAAGGGGCGTGGCCATTCCCATTTTTCTCACCCGGCAGGATATTAATTCTTCTACCGATGTCTTCTCGATCGAATTTCTGGAAATAAAAGAGAATCACACGGTGGTTTATGGCGAAGATGCAGTAAAGGACCTTCCCATTAATATAAAGAATCTTCGTCTACAATGCGAACGGGAAATTAGAGGACAGTTGATCCGGCTGAGAGGGGCTTTCCTGGAAGCTTTTTATTCCCAAAAACAAATGGAAGACCTGGCAAGACGTTCACTTACTTCTTTTCTTCCCATCCTGCGAAACCTTTTCCGCCTCCTGAAGATGAAAATGCCTTCCCGCCGGGAGGAAATTGTAGAAGCCACAGTAGAAAAATTTTCGCTCAACCGGGAAGTATTTTCCCGCTTACTGGCCCTGAAGAAAGGGCAGTTAAAATTAAAAAAATTAGAAATGGAAGCACTGATGGAAGATTATCTGGAAGAAATACAGAAACTGGCAGGAGCTATTGACCGTTTAAAAGTATAAGGAGGATTGAACCGTGGGAAAAACCGGAATTGCTATTCTCTCAGTAGTGGGAATCCTGTTGATGGTTATTGTTCTGGTTCTGGCAGTGGTAGTCATTTACGGGATTGTGACTTACAATTTTTTCGTATCCAAGGAAGAAAGTATCCGCAATGCCTGGGCTCAGGTAGAAAATCAATTTCAGCGCCGTTATGATTTAATTCCCAATCTGGTAGCTTCCGTGAAAGGCTATGCTCAGCATGAGCGAGAAGTATTCGAGCATGTGGCCGATGCCCGGGCAAAATTAGCGGGAGCGAAAACTACCCAGGAAAAAATCGACGCCGCCAACGAGCTGGAAGGAGCTCTCGCCCGTTTGCTGGTCATTGTGGAACGTTATCCGGAATTACGGGCTAGCGAGACTTTTATCCGGCTGATGGATGAACTGGCTGGTACCGAAAACCGGCTGGCGGTGGAACGTATGCGCTATAACGATCAGGTGCGGGATTTCAATCAGAGGGCGCGTCGCTTCCCCAGCAATATCATTGCTGGCATCTTTGGTTTCCAGAAACATCCTTTCTTCGAAGCCCCGGCACCAGCAAAAGAAGCTCCCAAGGTCCAGTTCTAACCTTTTACTGAAATTAAGAAAATAAACCATCGGATGGGCAATGTTTGTGCTGAGGTAATGTAAAATATTTTGTGTAATTTCTATTTGACGCATTGATAAAAAAGGGCTATCCTCCCTTAAAATACTTTTTTAAACACTTTCTCAAATTTCAGAAAAAGGAGGGATAGCCC